>ERZ1292642.174-Hain-H14-01um-R1-174-length-42970-cov-8_pt1 | contig 42970 bp, 52 predicted proteins | sample MGYA00564403_ERZ1292642 | MGnify/ENA primary metagenome ERZ1292642 (study PRJEB36523, sample SAMEA6512643) | groundwater metagenome | collected 2019-01-09 | study: AquaDiva: Metagenomics assemblies of 32 groundwater samples
CCATATCAGGAAATGGAACTATCACCGAATTAGTAAGTAATAGATCAGGAATTGTCAGTCAAGGAACATCAGTAGCAACAGTTACAACAGCATATCAATTTAAAGCAGGGCTTGTTGCCGTGGGTGCATCAAATTTTACTGATGTCATTTATTTCGGGGCTGATGTGAATGCAACTATTGGAGCTGGGAGTGTTACGAGAATGACGTTTCTTTCTATTCCTGCTATTCCAATCGGAACAACAAAATGGGGAATAAATAGTGCATTAGATTTTCAACTACAAGATGGAGTAAAACTCTACTTCGAAGGAACAGCAACATCTAAAGGTGATTCCTACATGGTCTATGACAATGTTGGTACAACTCTTGACTGTTTTGTAAACGGGAATGAAATATGGAACGCTACAAGCACTTTAGCGTCATTTGTACAAACATTGTCAACAAAAGGATTTAGAGGGGCGATAATTTCAAAAACAGCGAGTTATAGTATTGGCGTAACAGACGAAACAATAACTGTGAGCGCGGCAAGTGGAGATGCAACAATGACATTGCCACCGTCCGCCAATTGTACAGGACAAATGTTTATTATAAAACGAACAGACAACACGCCAGCGAATATTGTCGGGATTGACGGAAACGGAGCAGAAACAATAGACGGAGTAGCAACACAGTATCTTGCCTCTCAATATGATTATTTAATAGTTCAATCAGACGGGACAAATTGGCACATAATAGGTTAATAATATGGGACAAATTAAAAATAGCTACGATCCAAACAGAAGACCAACAACTCCAAGTGCATTGGATGACGAATTTGATGATGGTGCTTTGAATGCAAAATGGACGGTATTTCAATCAACGGGATTAACAACAACAGAAGGGGATCATTTACTGAAACTATCATCTGCCACGCATGCGGGCGATAGGTATCAAGGTTATTTTCAAACATTGCCTGCAGGAGATTTTACTATCGTAACGAAAGTAGGACTAGAAACTGCACGAGTTAATTATTCCTATATTGGTTTGGCATTATTTGAAGATGCAGTGAATAACCCTAACACATGTAATTTGATAACTACATTAGTAACATACGGGTCGACACTTCAATACATGCAGATAGTAAGATATACTCAATATGATACATGGTCGGCGACACCAATTTTTGTGGCGGACACCGCAATATTTATTTCTTCGTATATCCGTATAAGAAGAAATGGAACAACCCTATATTATGATTTTTCTACAGATGGGGTTACTTTTTTAAGAATAGGAACAGATGCACAATGGTTTAATCCAGCACAGGTGGGAGTTGTAATCAATAACGGAAATACAGGTTTAACAATAAATGGATATTTTGATTTCTTTCGTTATAAGGCATCCGATGATGTCGGTTTAATTGGCAGTTGGTAAATATAAATATATGGCATTAACACAAGAACAATTACAATTTTTAGTGGAAATGATTTACAAAACAATCGGTGAACCGATGCTTTCTATAGGTCAAAAAGTGGAAGAAATAAAAGAATATACACAGCCGTTTGTGGATGAAAAAATTCAGATTGAAAAAATAAAAGAATATTGTGCAGAAAATTCTCTTGAAATGCAGGAAGCACAGCAAAATTATGATGAGAAAAAACAGGAAGCAATAGAAAAACAAGAAGAATATGATGATGAAAAAGATAAAATAAAATAAAAATAGACTTATATGGCAACTGCAAAAAAATTATCCACCCCAACAATTTTAGAAATAATAGGAAGTACTATTCGTGTACAACATCCTGATATTTCTGGTTATATAAGAACCTATACACAATCGGCTATATTGGCGAGCGGAACAACATTAACCATAGCGGATAATAAAGGGTTCGTTGATGATGATTGGTTTATTGTTGGTGAGGTTGGTGATGCAAAGACGGAAGATTGCGATGTAAATGGTACGGTAACTCGTGGGACATCTCTTACAATAACTAACACAAATAAATTTGACCATGAATTAGGTACTCCCGTTACAAGAGTTTTTGAAAGAGGCGTTAAAATTTACGGAGCGGCAACAAACGGTGGAAGTGGTACACTCATTGCTTCAATTGATGCTATTACTGCTTCAGGAACACAGCTTGCTGATGCTGTTATGATTCGTTGGAATGAACCATATACCGAATATACTCTTATTTCAACAGACACAACATACGCTTTCTATTATGCAGAATTTACCGACGGGATAACATCAAGCAGCGCGAGCGATTATGTTGCCTCAACAGGTCTTACAAGAACCTCTGTTGCAGAAATTGTTGAAGCAGGAGTTAATCATGTAAACGCGACAATAGATGGAAACAAACTCTCTCGTGAATGGTTGCTTACTGTTGCAAATGATTGGCAAGATGAAGTTACTCATTATATAACCAGTGATGGAATTTCAAAAGATTGGACATTTGAACTTTTTGAAGACTTGACATCTGTATCAATTACACAAAATCAAAATCAATACATGCTTTCATCTTTTTCAAGCACTTTAAAATATACAGATACCAAAAGGGCAGTTATGAATCTTCGTCTTGGAACAAGGCCTTTAAAATACATAGACCCTGTCGAATTTGATGAAATAATGGAAGACAAAATACGCACCGATGTGGCGACACAGCCTTCAATAGGGCAAACGACTCTTGTCGTTGATGATACAAATGAATTTTCAGATAGTGGTTCTTTGAATGTTAGTTCTGATGCTCTTACTTATACCGCAAAGAATGATACTACAAACACTTTTAGCGGTATACCAGCAAGCGGAACTGGTTCAATTACTGCCACTCATGCCGTAGATTCTGCAGTGTGGCAGGGATTATCTCCGTCTGAACCAGAAAGATACACTGTTTTTAATGGTAGTATTTATTTAGACAAACCACCAGAGAGCGATTTTGCAGGCTATAAACTTAAAATCAAAGCACTTAAAGCACTTACAAGATTTACCTCGTTCAGTTCAACGACAGAAATTCCTTTTACTCACATAGCAAAATATTATATTGGCGCGCAAATTGAATACCGAAAAGGAAATGATACAAACGGAGATCGTCTTATGGCGTTATTTAATACAAAACTTGAACAAGAAGCAAGGAAAGATGGCCTTCCTGTTTTAGAAACCATGACGTACTACGATTTTGACATGCACGGTACTGCGACGTGGGGAAATAAAATAGATAATAACTAATATTATGGCAGGTACACCATTTCAATTTACAAATTGGGTTGAGGGACTAAATTCTGATGTAAGTCCTCTTGGAGTTCCAGAGAACGGGTTTTATGTTCAATCTAATTGTATAACTTCTTATAAGAAAGGAGCAGTCTTGAAGCGTCCTGGATATGAAAAAATATCAACAACGCTTGAAAGAGGAAAATCAATAACTGGCCTTCATAATTTTAGACAAAGTGCGTCAACACAAAAGATGCTGACAACGGTAGATGATGCAACAAGCGATGATACACAGCTGTTTTATAAAACTTCATCAGGTGCATGGACAGAATTAACTGATGCAGAAACGGCGTGGGTGAATAAAGCAGGCATAAACGTAGAATTTGAAGACTTTATCGGATATTGTTTTATGGTTGGATACGGGGCGACAGATGGTTTTATTGCTCCACGGACACTCACAGGAACGACATTTGGGACAACAAATACAACAAGCATGCCGAACGCGAAGTATATTCGCAGATATAGAGATCGTCTTTATATTGCGAATTGTGATATTTCAGGAACAACATATCCATATCGGGTTTATTATTCATCTGTTCCTTCTGGATCAACAATATCGTGGACAGTGGCAACTGACTTTATTGACGTTGATTATTCTGAAGAAATCACGGGTATTGCTGAAAATTGGGATAGAATGATTATTTTCACAGAGTATTCTGCTTACATGTACAATCAAGATGAAAAGAAAAAGGTTTGGGATATTGGTTGTTCTAACTATAGAACCATAAAAAACTATGGCGCGTATATGGTTTGGGCGAATAGAGATGGTGTGTGGGCTAGTCAAACAGGTGGAGCGCCTATGAATATCGCGCAAAGAGTTATTGACTATATCCACTTCGCGAATATGAGCAATTCTTTTGCTGAAATGATTGATGAAGAATATTATCTTTATCTTGGGAATGTTACTGTCAATGGAATATCTTATGCGAATTGCGCCATTGTATTTAATTTTCCTACAGCAACGTGGAGAGTCGAAGAATATTTTGATTCAATGACTGTTTTTGCAAAATATTTTAATTCTGGCGAGGATTATCTTTATATGGGAGCCAGCGATGGCGATGTACACAGAAGAGGGAAATATACTGATACAACAATTCTTTCCACTGATGCTGGAAATTCTATAACGACTCTTTTCTATTCAGGTCTTCTTTCTTTTAACAGTCCAGAAATAGAAAAGGAAATTACAAAAGCTATTTTTTATGCAGATAGAGCGCAGGGGCTATTTTTAAAAGCGCGTATTGTTGACAGAAACGTTGAATCATTAAATGAATTTAAGCCGTTGGGATATTTAAAGAAATACATAAATGAATTTGAAGTCAATCCTCCAAAAGGAAATTTCATTCAAATAATGGGAACAGACACAGGGAAAATGCCATACTGGAGTCTTCTTGGGGCAACACTTCATATCGTTGCTGATAAAATTGTAAAATAATGCCTTCATTACAAGATTTAGGTTTTAGCCAATACAACACACGAACGTTATCGATTGATACACAAATCGCCGATCTTAATATCCCTGATTTAAGTCTTGGAAATGATACCATCGAAAGTTTGTCAGTCAATAAGCTTAGGTCTGAAACAATTTCTTCCAAGCAAATTACGCTCGGTATTGAGGAGGGGAAAGGAGATGTATATATTGCGGCGGGGAAAACTGATTTTGACAATACGGTGAGCGGATTTATTCTTGGACTTGATGATTCTGATAGCAATAAAGCAAAATTTTATATTGGAGACACCACTTCGTATTTTAATTGGACAGGAACAACGGTGAATGTTGCTGGGGCGAATATTGATAATTCTGTTCTTACCGATTTGGCTGTTGGGTCTGAAATTTCTATACAAGGTTGGCAATTTTCAGGAACATTTTCTTCAACAGATTATAATACTGTATCATGGACGAGCGGGACTATTACCCTTTTGGATGGAACTACTTTTGCTATTAGTTTAGGAGACACAGGGAATATGGTGGCGCTGACTTATATTTATTTTTCAAAAAATGATTCGCAAACTGTTCTTCAAGTTACCACAACAGCCGCAAGCGCGGTAGGAAGCAACAAGATACTCATGGCAGTGGCACAAAATAATTCTGATACAACAAGCCAGTCTATTTTTCAAGTATTTGGAGGAAGTGGCGGGCAATTACTTACAGTGAATAATATTGCCGCGAACAGCGCAAGTACAAATGAATTTATTTCAAATACTGCTCAAATAAAAGACCTTATTGTAACTAACGCAAAAATAAATGACTTAGCGGTTAGTAAACTTACTGCGGGAACTATTACATCAAAAATAATTACTTTAGCGATAAACGAGGGGGCAGGAGATGTGTATATCGGCGCTGGCAAAACTGATTTTGTTACCACTGGGGCTGGTTTTATCCTTGGTATTGATGATAGTGATTCTAACCTTGCGAAATTTTATCTTGGTGACACAGCACAATATCTCTATTGGGATGGAATAGGATTGAATATTTCTGGTACTTTGTCAGTTACTACCGTGCCAGGGCTTCCAGATGATGGTGTTTGTATCGCGCGGTGGTCGCTTGATGAAGGACAAGGAAGTACCGCGATAGATAGCACAAGAAACGGACATAATGGCGCGCTATCAAACGCAACCTATGCAACAGGTGTGTCGGGATCATCGTTAAGTTTTAATGGAACGACAAGTTATGTTCAAGTGCCAGATGCCCCGGATTTACAGAATATTTTTGATGGAGGTGGCAGTGTATCTGTATGGATTGATCCATTAAGCGACGGAGAAAATGATGCTGGACGTATTTTTTCTAAAATAAATGGTACTAATGGGTGGGAATTACTCGTCAGGCTTGAGTTTGGTGGTTTTGTGACAACACGATTTAGTCAACGATTTAGTGGTAGTAATGGGATATGGGACAGTTCTACTTCGATAGTGCCAAATAACTCTTGGTCGCATATTTGTGTCGTTTATAATTCCGATAGTGTTTCAAACGATCCTATTGTTTATCTTAATGGCAATCCTCTTACTCTCACAGAATCAAGCACCCCGTCAGGAACTCGACAGACAGACGCTGGCCTTAATCTTTATATTGGAAATTATTCAACTAATGACAATACTTTTGATGGGCAGATTGACGAAGCACGTTTATATAATAGAACACTTACATCTAATGAAGTTATCGCTCTCCATAAAAACCCGTCAGGAGTTTCTCAACAGGGAGTCAAACAAACTGGCGGTCAATATGCGACATCCGCAAGCAACCCTCGACTTCTTATTTTCCCTGATTCAAATACAGGACTTCAAATTATTGATAATGCAGGTGCTGATGTTTTCAAAGCTCTTGTTGGTGGCACGGATGTTGGTGATATTATTATTGGCGCAGAAGCATCGAGTAAATATGTTAAATGGGACAAGTCGGCAAGTATCATGTATGTTTATGGTTCACTTGTAACGCAAAGCGGATCAAGTTTGGATGGAACATATCTGGCCGCAGGTTCAGTCACTTCTTCAAAAACTAATGTTGCACTCCAAGGTTGGAGTTTAACAGTTACATTTTGGGCACCTGACTACAATACTATTGGGTGGTTTTCTGGAACCATAACTACAAGTAACGGCACTTCATACTCAATTGACGCAGGAAATTCTGGGGACATTGTTGCACTAACATATATTTATCTCGATATAGCAATTTCCTCAACAGTTTTACAAATAACGACGACATCTACATCAGCCGTTGGAGACGGAAAACTTCTTCTTGCTGTAGCACAAAACAATTCTGATACTTCTTCAAAAGCATCGTTTCAAGTCTTTGGTGGAAAAGGTGGTAATTCTTTATTTGTTGATAACCTTGCCGCTAATATTGCCAGTACAAATGAATTTGTTTCTAATACTGCTCAAATAGCAAATCTTATTGTAACCAATGCTAAAATCAATGATTTGGTGGTCAGTAAACTTACTGCTGGAACAATTTCTTCAAAGGCCTTTACCTTAGCAATAACGGAAGGGACTGGAGATTGTTATTTTAACGCAGGGAAAACAGATTTTAACAATACAGTCTCTGGTTTTATTCTTGGACTAGATGATAGTGATTCAAATAGAGCTAAATTTTATATAGGAGACGCTACTACATACTTAAATTGGACAGGGACAGGACTTGTTATTAAAGGAAATATCGCTACTGATACTGGGTCAATTTTAAACGTTGGTTCTTTAAGTGGCTGGACACTTTCAAGTACAGAATTTTCAAATGGCAATATAAAAATACAATCTTCTGCTGAAAGAATATTGCTTGGTTCAGCAACAGCCCCACTCACTGGTACTGGTATATTTCTTGGAAAAGACGGATCAGATTATGAACTTCGAGCAGGTAATCCAAGCGGACAATATTGCCATTGGGACGGTACGAACTGGTATACAAATGGAAAAACTGTGGCACAGGTTGGTTCAAATATTTTTGGTGGAACAGTGATTACGGGTTCTACTATAGTAGGAACAGCTATTGATCATCAAATAAGTTCAGACGGAACAAGCTACACCCCAAACGCACTTTATCAAGTTGAAAGAGATTCATCACTGATAGTTGCATCGAAAATTGTTATTTCCTCCGTGGGAACATTTTATTCAGAAAGAAGCGCGCAAAGTGGATTAACTCTTACATCCGAAGTTGGAATAGTTGTTGTCGGAAGTTTTGTCTATTATTCGTATGTACACTCTGGACTTTCTAAAATTGATCGTTCCCCATTAACTGGCATGTATCCGTCAACAAGCATGACATTAAGCGGTGGTTCTGACCCTCGAAGCGGCAGAATGGCCTCAGACGGAACAAACCTTTATATTCTTACAGGAACGACAACTGTGAAAAAATTCACCATAAGCGGTACAACGATAACCTATGATTCATCAATAACTCTTGCGGCAGTTATTTCTGCCACTCAAGCATTCTGGTGTGACGGAACATATTTTTATGGAATAGGGGCAGCTAATACTATGAAAAAATTTGCTTTAGCTGGAACTCTTGTTTCCACTTCAACAACTGTAATTTTGGGGATTGAAACGAATATGTTTTTTAGTCTATTCGGCTATGGCGGAAGCGGTAATTTTGCATTGGGTATGTATAATTTAGGAACTGAACAAACAATAATTACACCAGTAACACCATTTTAATAATATGAATGATTTAATATACCCGAAAATTCCTGAAACAAAAGTTGATGATACAGAATACTATTTAAAGACTATTCAGAAAATTCAGACATATCAAATGACACACAAGGAATTACTTGAATTTGTCTATTGGCTTTCAGAAAAATATTTAAAGATAAAACAATAATATGGCGATAAAAACATATACAAACCCAGAGAGTAAACAAACTTTTACTTTTGATGTTCCAGAAAATCAACTTTTTAGAGATACGAGTGGAAAGATAGGACTTATCCAAAACGGGCAAGTTTTTTATACGTTAGAAGCGATTGATTATATTAAACAAAAATATGGTGATAGTATAACGTCAGCCGCGAGAAAAGAAGAAAGGGAAAGCCTTGGATTAGGACATACACAGGGAGATTTTGAACAAGCTATGTATAAAGATCTTGGCATAGATGGTGAAAAAATCACTGAATTAAATGCCTTTGAGTTAGAACAGTTTGGACTTATTACTCGTGGTGGTGAATTAGGGAAAGATAAAATACAAACCCTCTATTCTTCAGGGGCAATAGCAGAAACACCAGCTACGGGCGCGTCAGCAATGACATCAAGCACAGAAGGAAATGCCGCGTCCATGATTGGAACACCTGCGTCTCTTGATCCTGAAGTTATAGCACCAACGGCTTCAACAACAAACAGCCTCACCGCCACCAGCACTCCAAACGTCTACACAAATTCTAAGGGCGAGAAAGTTATTCAAATGGCGGATGGAAGTTACTATAATACGGATACAGGACAGAATGAAACAAATGCAATCGTTGCACCAGTAGAAACAAGTACCACATCAACGGCGGGAACAACAACAAAAACGACCAAGCTTCCTTCTGGAATTATTGTCAGAGACGCTTCTACAGGTGAACAGTGGTTTATTGACAATGGCACTAAAAGAAAAATTACATCTCCCTCGGCATTAACTACTGGCGCTGGATATGTTGATATTGATTCAAGTCATCTTTCAGATATTCCTGAAGGTGCGGCGATAAGCGAAAAACCGTCTTTTAATTTTAAATCTACACAAGACGTACAAATAGCGCTTAACTCAACAGGGATTAACTGGAGTGAACCAAGGGGGTATCAGTCTGAAACACCGCAAGCATCAGTAAGTGCTACCGCTTCTCCAACAACAACTACGACCAGCACAACAGGTGTAAATGACTTAACAGAAACAGGTACACCCAATGTTTATACAAACTCTAGCGGTGAAAAGGTTATCCAAATGGCGGACGGGAGTTACTATAATACGGATACAGGGCAATCAACGGCGGGAGCAACGGCGGGAGCAACAACGTCATCAACAGAAGCAAGTGACGCAGAAGAAATAAAAAAAAGAACCCAAGAAGCAAAAGATTTAATAAAAAATGATCCCAATTTAACAGAAGATATGAAAACGCTTTTATACGCGGTAATAGACAATTATCCGATTGGCGTTGGCTATGACCCACAAGAAATTATAAATACTTTTGAATCAGTGAGGAAAGATACTATTGATCCATATTTTCAAGAGTTGACAAACACGGCGGCAAAACAATTCCAACAGGCTTATGATAGCTATGAAGCCAATAGAAAGTTAGAATTAGAATCAGAACAAATGACAGAAGAAGAAAAAATACGTCAAGAAAAAGAAAATCTTGAAAAATCAGGGCTTACTTTTTCAGGGGAAGCAGTAAAACAGCTTGGTGCAGAAAGTGCGTACACCGATGCTTCGACAGAAGGACAAAATATTACAACACAAACACTTGGTGAGGGTCTTCTTCAACAAGAATCGAACCTTATAGCATCAAGCAGTATGCAAAGATATTTAGACCAACTGAAAAATTTGGGAATACAGGCAGAGCAACAGCTTGGCACTCAAGGATATTATAACGTTGGTGGAATCGGAAATGTAAACGCAAATTATGCCACCATTGGTGGAATTACGGGAACGCAAGAGACACAAAGACAATCTGAATACGCGAAGGCATTGACACAAATTTTAGAGAGTTATCAAGTGAAGCAAGAAGGGCTTACCAACGAACCTTTCCCTTATACATTACCTAGTTTATAATATAAAAATATGGCAACAGATACTTCACAAAAAAAAGCGACATTATACGATCCAACAGGGCAAAAAACACCTGTTATTGTTGATGTTGGTTCAAGTCAAGCATCGCAACTTCAATCTCAAGGATGGACATTGAATCCCAAAAAAATAACACAAGCGAATGCGACAACGTCTTCTTCAAGAAATATGGACGCAGAAAGACAAGCGGTTGACGAATTTATTCAAACAAACAAGAAAATCCCTTCTTCAAATGAAGATTGGAATCTTGTGCATCGCATGGCGTATGGAGATAGCAATATTCCACAGGAATTATTGCAACAGACTGGTTACTCAAACAAATCAACAAATGTGCCAACAAACATAACTGGCGCTACAACTTTTGACCCAACACAGCCTTATGGAACCTTGCAGGGAGCACAAGAGCGTAAAGATGTTGCTCAAGCAAATTATGGACAGCTTACAGGAGCAAAATCTTCTTTCATTAACACGTTACAAAATGCTATTCGAGTAAAAACTGGGTCTCAACAGGCTGGAATAGGAACAAGCGAAATATTTAAAAAGGCAGGCGTTGGTGGTTTTGGAGCTTTGGCACAATCATTAAACACAAGAACAAAAGAGCTTGATATTGATAATACCAATTTTCAAAATACAATTCAGGAGGTTGGCGGAATGTATAAAGATGTCGCTCAAACATCTTACAATGAATGGAAAGCGGCGAGAGATGATTATGATAATGCAGTGAAACTTATTACTGATAAAGAACAAACATTACAAGAACATCAATATAAAATAGAATTATTAAAATTGCAGAATGATTTGAAAAAAGCACAATCGCCAGACATTGAAGACCAACTAAAGGTATTAGAGAAAGGAATGACAATAGAAAGTGGTAATATTGTTCCAATGAGAACCGATAGGCACAATAATCCAACAGCTTTCACTACTGACTTAGCAAAACAAGCTGGTCTTATTGAGGGTGTGGATTATATTGATGGCGATCCATTTCCTGATAATCCTAATTTAAAAACTGCAAAATTATTAGGAGATTCTATGGAAAAAACTATTAAATTGATTGATCAAGTTGGTTTTTATACAAAAGACGGAAAACAAAGATGGAATCATACCGCGATGAGCAAGTTGCAATGGGACTCTCTCGACCAAACAAGAAAAGAAAATATTGTAAAAGAAATGTATAAAAAAGAAGGTGGAAGCGGTCAATTTCTTGTGTCTCAAGGAGACGAAACAGCACTCTTGTCACCGTTAGGAAAACTCTTTTATCAAGGGAAATATGTACCTAAAACACCAAGCGAATATGATTCACTGTCAAAAGAGGTAGCTGGCGCAGGATTAAATTTAGCAGGTGAATTAGAACCAAGGCTTGTTATACGCGGGATAGATACTGTATTAGAAAAACTTAAAAAAATACCAAATAAATACCGAGGGCAAGTACAAGGAAGAATAGCCGAATGGACAAAAGCAGAAGAAAGGAATACCGCAATAGCAGATTTCAAATCAGCGGCATCTATTGTAGGAATGGTGTTAACTCGCCTTTTCGAAAAGGGGGTTATCTCTGATGCTGATAGAACATTTTATCTTTCTCAAATGCCAAATCTAAGGATGCAAGATAATAATATCGCAAAAACATCAGCAGAGTCCATAAAGGACATTATCACAAAGAGATTTAACCTTAATATGTTGACAGAAAGAGATGTAATAAAGATAAGGGATACCAAGACAGGAATAATCAAAGAATTTTTTGGACTTTCTGAATTAGACATAGAGGATGCAAAAAAAAGGGGATATGAAATTATAAATTATAAATAAAAATATGGCATTTGATTTTTCAAAAGGAAAAGATGTATCAAAAAGTGGCATAGAACAAGGTCGTATAGATTCAACTATTGATGAAAAAGGACAACTGACACAAAAAAATACATTAGAAGAGATTAGTGATGCTTTTCGAAAATATTTTCTTGAACCAGCTTCAAATATTTCTGGTATGAAAAATGTTGGGGAATTAATTAGCGACGCAGGTTGGAAAATGGGGAGAGGATTAGCCCAGTTTGATCCAATATATCGAGAAGAAATTTCAAGATCACCTGAAGCATTTGAACAAATAACAGGGCAATCTATATCAACAAAAGATGAACTTAAAAAAGTTGGTGGCGAGACAATGAGGGCGGGGGCATCTGCGTTACCATATTCAAAGGGGTTCTCCTCTGCAGCAACTGCAACAAGCACATTGGCACGCGCAGCACAATACGGACTTAAGGGCGCTCTCATTGGTGGTTCGTTAAGTTTTGGTGACAAATTAGTTGAAGCACAAGAGATAAATTCTGATGAAATTAAGGATATAATAAAAGATACTGGGATTAGTTTTGTTATTTCTGGAACAATGGGTATTCTAATCGAAAAAATTGCAGGCATACTTCAAAATCGTGCAACGAAATTATACGGGAGAACTTTTAAAGCAGGAACAAAAGATCTTCAGTCTGATATAGAAAAAGAAGCACAGACAATAAATACTAAAATGTCAAAAGAAGGTTATTGGGGTACAGCACAAACAATTCGCGATAAAGCAATATCAAACAAAGAAAAATACGGAAATGAAATTGAAAAAATATTACAAAATAAAAAAGAAATAATAACTCGAAAACCTATTATAGTGGCGTTAGAAGAAATTGTTAAGAATAACGATGTACTCGACGATTCAGAATTAAGTTTAATATTAAGACAAATTGATAAAATACCAGACAATATGACACCTTTAGAGGCAAATGGTTTTAAACAAGATTTTGCTAATCGTGTGCCAGAATCTGCATGGAATGTTTCCGTTACAGGAAAGGATACCTTTAGAAACAATATGTACAAAACTATCAGTGGAGCGTTGAGAAAAGAAATAGAAAAAATAGCACCAGAAATTCGTGCTATAAATGAAAAATGGTCAATAGCGTTAGACACACAAGCTCTTTCGAGCAAAGTAATGGCATTAGAAGAAACGGGCGAAGGTATCGGTAAGGCGGCTAGGGGTGGAATAAGTAATTTGATAATGTCATTGCCTCCTTTTAAACAAATAATGAGTCCAATATCAAGAACCGCAAGGGGTCAAATGTGGCAAGTATTATCAAAAATGAGCCAGCCTGAATTGGCAAAGACACTTTTAAGAGTTTTAATGTTTGAAAATTTACCACAAAATAATTCAGAAGAACAAAGTGAGTAAAAAAATAATTTTTATTCCGAGATAAAAAGAAGCCAAAATAAATAATAAAGAAAAAATAATAATCAATATTTGAGAAAAAATAGCAATGGGTATAAACAAAACTTTTTCTAATTTATTGAAAATATTTTCTTGAGAGAAAAGTAAAAACATAATAGAATATTATATCACAAAAACTTTTTTTGTAAAGAATATGCCCATAGATATTTCACAATTCAAAAAACGCTTTCAAGAACTTCAAAGTAAATACGAACAAAGAAAAGCAGAAATTGCTCGCTTTACTCGTCCTGTTGTAGAGAATGTACAACAGGGTATTCAAAATATTGCTCAAATTGGACAAAATATTGGTGATACAGTTTCTCGTACAGGAGAAAATATTGCTGGAGAATTTGAAAAAGTTGGACAAGGGATTGCCAACACTTACGCGAAACCTTTCGTGGAAAAAGCGCAACGTTTTGCGAATGCTGGGAGTAAGGGTGTAATTCCTTTTGCAAAAGAAATTTTTGTTGGGAAAAATGTTGAAGAAAAAGCAAAAGCGTTTGCGGAATCTTCAAGTATTGTTGATTTTGCCAATGAAATAGCAAAACCAATTTATAAACCTGCGGCATCCATAGCTAAAGGCGTTGTAACAGCACCTGCACGTTACGCCCTTGGTCTTACTTATGAAGTAGCGAAAAGAATTGTAGGAAAAGAAAATGTTGTGGAACAAAAAGTTGATATTCCTGTCGTCGGAGAAATTAAAGCTCCACAAGTTGGTATTGAGGAAAAGATGAGTACTGGGTTTCCCCGTTGGTTCGCGATAGGATTACAACTCGGAGAAGATGCTATTGATTTTGCTTTATTGGTTGGTGGAATCAAAGCAATTAAAGGTGTTAAAAAAACAAAGGAATTATCAACAAAAACAATTCCAACAACTGAATTAGAAAAATATCAAAGAATCTTGGGCGTTAATAATAAAGCCTCTCTTGAAGAAATCACCGCCAAAAGAAATGCCATTCTTCAAGCAACACATCCTGACAAAATTATGGCAGTTGGTGGCACAGCGGAAGATGTTAAAATTGCCAATCAATTCACAAGTGGTATAAACGAAGCATATGACAAACTTTCTAAGGTAGCCAAAACATCTGGTGTTCCTTACAAAACACCTAAGATAGAACTAGATTTATCACCACGACTTGTTCAAAGTAAACTAGACGATTTCGCAACAAAAATTGAAAGACTTAATACAGGAAAATCATCTCTTCATGTTGGAGAATATTCCGACCCACTCGCGCAAAAAATATCAAAGATTGACCCTTACCATGTTGCAACACCGCAAGTCTTGGAACAAAAAATAATAAAGACAATAGGTAATTCACTCACTGGAGAAAAACTCACTGAAGCCAAAGGACTTTTGCAAGGTAGTATTGATGATATTAAAAATCTTATGAAAGCAGGTGTTCAAGGAGTTATTGTTCCAGAGGAAGTGGCGACTTCACAAATTCCAAACACAGGAGTCGTTGGAACACTTTTTAAAGCAACAGAAACTATTTTTAAAACGAATAAAGGAAAAGCAGCAGCACAGGCAGTTGAAGCAAGGAAATATAAGAGTGCAAAGGACTTTGTGAAGGCACAGACAAAAAGCAACAGTTGGAGTGAAGCACAAAAGACAAATCCTGACTTGTGGAATAAGGGTATTTTGAGAAAAGATATAGAACCTTATGGGGCGAAGGGTGTTATTCCAAAAGAAGTTCACTCCGCACAAGGTAAGTGGCAAAACTATGGTGAGTTTGACGAAATATCAGCAGATAAGGTTTATAAACGAACTGACAGTGGTTCTTTCAAGGGTGAATATGAAGACAAATTTGGAAATGCTATTCGTGATAACAACGGGAATGTCTTACAAGATGTCTATGACGATGCTACTGGAGAATGGATTAAGCCAATGGTTTCTAATAAAGAATTGAGAAATGAATTACTTGACACATTTGCCACAGAAGAAGGCAAACAATATCTAAATGAAGTTATAAACGCTTTACCTAAAAATCCTGATGGGACAATAACTGCATATCGTATTGGAAAAATTGGTGGTGGTGAAGTCCAAAGCTATACACTAAGCGAAGGAATGGCAAAAACTTTTTCTAATCAAGGGACAAGTGTTTTACCCGCTGGAACTCCTGGATTGCCTGCGAAGGGGTATAAAGATTTTGGGGCATTACCTGCCAATATGGTTAAAATAGACACTAAAGGAATAAAGGCGTGGAGTCCATACGATGCAGAAATACTTGTCGAACCAAAATATGTTCAAACCAAATCCCAACTCACCGATTTATGGACTCAATCCCAGAAACCAAAAGGCAAGTTACTTATTAAATAAAGAATATGCAAGAAGAAAATTTACAAGATGAAAAGTACAGCAAAATGACTGATCGTGATATACTTGTTGAAATGTTAATAACAATGAGACAGATTCTTTATTGTGTTGAGCGAAACGAAAAAAGACTCATCGTAATGCAAGGAGAAAATAATAACCAACCTCTATAATTTTCATAAATATTTTATGACAGACCAAGGAATAAAAGAATTAGAGTATAACGGAAAACCTATTCGAGATTTAATTATTGAAATGAGCATAACGATGAAGCAGATTCTTGAGCGTGTTGTGCACATTGAAGAAAATCTTGTGGATTTGCAAAACAGAAAAGTAGATAAAAACGAAGTGACAAGTATTCTTTCTTTGGTAAATAATTTAGAGAAAAGAGTGAATAATCTTGAGAAATGGAAAACTTATACCGTTGGTGTTGTCGCGGGTTTTTCTCTTGTTTTTACTTTCGCTTGGGGAATAATTTTTTACCTTATTACCAATGGGAAAATCTAATTATGTCAGATAGAAAAATTGAAAATCTTTATCCACCTTTTCAACCACTTGTTAAGGAATTATTAGAAAAAGCAGTTTTTGGCAATTGGTCTGCGTATATTACTGACGGGTATCGAACTTTCGATGAACAAACAAAACTTTACGCGCAAGGAAGAACAATACCAGGGGCTATTGTTACTCAAGTAAAAGCAGGAGAATCGTACCATAATTCGAGACGAGCTGTAGATATTTCATTTAAAAATAAAGAGGGGAAAGGAAGCTATGCTCCAGAATTATATGATCAATTAAAAACAATCAATATTTATCATCTTATCTGGGGAGGGTTATGGAAGACATTTCAAGATCGTCCGCACTTTGAATATAGATATTGTCTTCTTCATAGCAAAGATCATGATTCCGCGACTTCCTTTCAAAATAACGGAGAGTGTAAAGGTTTAATTATTAACACAAAAGTTTCTATGGAACTTCCACAAAATTGTCTTATACAACTTCTTGAACCAAGACTTACTTATACTTGGGGAATCGTTATTGATGACAAAATACGGGTTGGCGAAGAAAAGAGGGTATTGATTACATGGGTTATGCGAAATAAAGATTTTAACAATAAAAAAGTTCTTGATTCAGAACATGCAAAAAAATATAATTTCATGCTTTTATAATAATTCAATGAGATGCATTTTTGTATACATTAAAAGGTCGAATATAGACAAAACAATAATTTCACAAATATGAGTATTTTCTTGTTTTTTCCAAAAAAGATGTTTGCATTTACACGGCATGTTAAAAATACAATTTTATTCTTAAATAAATTTTATGAGTCAATACGATCTATTGAGCAGTGGGCTTGGTGCGGCGATTCTTATAACCGCATTAGAGGCCTTAAAACGCGCAGGTTTCGCTGGAAGTGAAAACAGGTACGCCCCTATCCTTTCACTTCTCCTAGGGGCTGTTTTGGGCGTAATTTGGGCTCTCCCGCTGGGGGAATCAATATGGACAGGTATTCTTGCAGGGCTTAGCCTTGCTGGTATTTCTTCAACAGGGTATAAACAAGTCAAAAGTTTGAAGAAATAAAAGAATCTGCTATAATGATTTTGCCTTCAATCAGGGCGACAAAAGAATAATCTCGAAAGAGGTTATTTTTTTAGGTAATGGTTACTCCTAAATATAGAATCTATCAAATAATGACTATAATGAGATAATATATATAAGCAAATTGCTTATTGTAAATTTATCTTTACAACAATAAGTTGTTTATTGTAAATTTATCTTTACAACAATAAGGGGATTTGTTATAATATAATTGGAAATGATCACTGCCCGACAAGGTGGCGTTTATCGTCGCTTTTCTTCACTGAATAGGGCAGTGATCGCCTGTGGATAACTTGTCTTGACAATATCTTTAAATGATTTATAATGTAATTGAAATAAAATAAATTTATGTTCAATAAAGATGATCGCGATACAATTTTAAAGAACCATCAATCTTGCCTACGGGTAGGAGGGACAGAATTATTGGTTGAACAACTTCGCGGTTATCTACCAATAATATCCTCTCCCTTAATATCCTCTACCTTAGTCAAGATTGATGGTTTTTTTGTTATACAAAACTTCCTTCGAGTTAGGTTGGGCGAACCTGTGTAGCCTCTCGAGGATGCCTAATTGAATACATGGGATAGGGGGTGATAGCCGTGCGGGAAAGTGTCTACCCTCTTTTATGTCTGGAGACCGTTCTTTCAAGACATAGAAGTAGCCACACAGCATTATATTGACTGTGCTGGACAGAAGACGGTGAGAGATACCGAGAGAAAACGGAAAACTATCTCAAAATAACAAAGCTGATCTTAGCATGGGCTTTTGGGATTCCTGCAATCGGGAAAATGTAACGTTTATGTATCTTGTTTGATTTCTTATGATGAAAAATTGTGCAACATGCGGTAGTAACTCTTGGAAATACACATTAGTACTGGGACAGTATATAATAGTTTCAAGCTCGAATCAGTATTATAATAAATCCGTTTTGGAATGTTACTTTCCCGCAAGGGATAGCCAATACTGGGCTAGGTAGTGAGTAGCATTCCATAACGGATTTTTGTTATAACAATAGGACTTGACTTTATCTTAAAATGGTATAAAATAGAAATTGAAATTATTTAGTACTGGGACAGTATATAATAGTTTCAGAATAGAACATTCTAAATATGAACTATAGCATTACAAACAATACAGAACTAATTCGCAGAAAGCGAATGATGGTGCAACCCGTAAGGGTAGCTAGGGAAGTAATGCTCCCAGTTCAGCCGTCATTCGCTTTTTGCGTGTTAAAGATATGAAGCAATCTTATTATTTTCCACATGATTCTAACGCTCGTACTGATACAAAAATTTTAGAATTACGTGCAAAATATGGAGCGAGAGGATATGGTCTTTATTTTATGATTATCGAAATGCTAAGGGAAGCAAATAATTATGAACTGCCAATAAAAATGGAAATACTTGCTTATGAGTTGTGTGAAGATTCAAAAATAATAAAAGACATTATAGAGAACTTTGAACTTTTTAAAATTAAAAATAATGTATTTTTTTCTGAATCTCTTTGCCGTCGACTTGAAAAATATGATTCTATAATAGAAAAACGGCGTATTTCAGGCAAAAAAGGTGGGGAAGCAAACGCTAAGCAAGTGAGAAGCAAACAGGAAGCAAATGCTAAGCAAATGCTGAAGCAAACGTTAAGCAAGCTAGAAGCAAAAGGGAAGCTAGGAGAGGAGAGGAGAGGAGAGGAGATAAAAGGAGAGGAGATAAAAGAAAAGATAATAAATATTAGCGAGCAAGCCATGCCTAACGGCAGGCAAGCTCGCGGAACAAATTATTTTTTGGATTTATTTAAAAACATAAACCCTTCCTACGAACAACTATTTAAAAATAAAACACAAAGAGCGGCAATAGAACGACTTATTAAAAAATACGGGGATGAAAAGGTCGAGGCTACAATTCACGCAGTAGAGGAAACAAACAAAAAGAAATACGCGCCAACGATAATTACACCTCTTGACCTTGAAACAAAACTTGGTGCGCTTATTTCTTTTATAAATAAACAACAACAAAATGACACAATCGCTTTCATTAGCTAAAAGGGATCATGTGATACTTTTTACTGATAAATCCAAAATATTTATTAGCCAATCAGATTATCTTCGAATCCTTAAAATATCAGGACAAAATAAATTATTCACTCTTGAAAATAAAACATACAATTTTTCTTCAATCTACAAAATCCTTGATATAGAGGAATACTACAATCAATACCCAGACAGTAGACCAGTGCAATACAAAACTATTCAAGAACAATACCCAGAAGAATCTTTCGGGGGAAATCAACAAATAAGGAAACCAACTTCACGCGCAAGAGAACTCATGCTACAAGGAATTAAGCAGTATTCAACAACCTATACTGGCGAAGAAGAAAATCCAGTTTTTAATGATTTGGCACTAGTGGCGGCTAAGAATATACAACCCGATAAAACTGGATTAAAAAATATTTATAAAAGTTTGCGTGAAGATAAATTTGCTAAATCATTATTAAAACAAATGTCATATTTGGGCTCTAAAAAGACCGATAAAAAGGCGAGTACTTCTCGTGAAAATGGCAAAAAGGGTGGTCGGCCATTGAGCGGAGTTTCTAAAACCTGTTTAACTTGTGGTAGGGATTTTGAAACAGTGTGCAAGAATATGAATATTAACATGGGAATTAAAATATGAAAATAGATATTACAATAGAAAACGATGTTTTAACTGCTTATGAAAATCCAACAAAATCAAAAGAAATCGGTTAAAATCACTTGCTTTTTAACCAAAAATGTAGTATATTTAAGGAGTGGAATATGAAAGTCGTAAAGGTAACGAAAGAGTACTTCCAAACACAGGACGAGAAGGTTTATTTCTTCGAGCCTTTGGAAAAAGAAATATCCGTTGAGGATATGCAGAAGATTGTAGACGCAAACGAGAAATTAGTTAAGGAGTTGAAAGACTATGCAATACATGGGAAGTAAAAACAGGATAGCCAAACACATCCTTCCAATTATGCTTGCACAAAGAAAATCAGGTCAATGGTGGGTTGAGCCTTTTGTGGGCGGTGCAAATATGATTGATAAAGTTGTGGGTAATAGGATGGGTAACGATAGCCACGAGTTTCTTATAGCTCTTCTTGTTGCTTTGAGAGATGAATATGTCCCGCCAACCGATATTGGCAAAGAATTGTATTATGCAATTAAATCAAAACCACAAGAGTATCCAAAAGAATTGGTTGGATTTGTTGGTTTCCTTTGTTCGTTTGGCGGGAAGTGGTGGGGAGGACATGCGTTTAATAAAAAAGGAGATAATTATGCCGAAAGAGGTAGTCGTTGTCTTGTTAAACAGGCAAAAAATTTTGACGGTATAGTGTTTAAGTCTGGTAGTTATTTAGCATTAGAAATACCTGAAAACAGTCTCATTTATTGCGACCCGCCATACGCAAATACTTGCAAATACAAAGATGATTTTAACCACGATGTATTCTGGGATTGGTGCAGGACGAAAACAAAAAGCGGTCATACTGTATTCATAAGCGAATATTCTGCACCCAATGACTTTGTTTGCGTAAAAGAAATACAGCATAAAACTATTCTTGATAAAAACTCCCAGTATCCGAGAATAGAAAAACTGTTTAGGTATAAAGCATGAAAATCTATAAAATCACAGAAGCAAGTGAATATCTTGGGGTGTCAGTAAACACGCTCAAGACGCTTGCCAACAATGGAAAGATAAAATCTTTCAAGACTACTGGTGAGCATAGGCGTTTCCGTCAGGAAGATTTAGACGCTTATATGGGAGTTGAGAAAGAGAAGCAAGAAAAGTTGACTGTGATTTATGCGAGATGTTCGACAGCCAAACAGAAAGAAAACCTTGAACGGCAAAAAGACAGGTTGAGAAAACACGCAGAAGAAAAGGGATATAAGTATTTAATGATAGATGAAATAGCAAGCGGAATAAACGAGAAACGAAAAGGAATACATAAGCTGATTAAGATGTGTTTTGAGGGAAAAGTTGAACGGATTTTAATCGAATATAAAGATAGGCTGGCAAGATTTGGATATGAATACTTGGACGCAATTTTTAGGAATTTAGAGATTATTGTTGAGATAGTGGAAATTAAAGAAAAGATTGACTCTTTCCTAGTGGGGTATACACACTGCCAGACGCAACAGGATGCTCATAGACGAACGGAAGGAAGTGAAGTGATGAAATATATGAGGGTTGAAGGTTTTTTCTCGCCACAGAGAAGAATAGAGCGTTCCTTCCATTTTCAAAAGTATGAAGAATATTCGTTTTTCAATAAGACGAGGTTTGAAACGATATTGAAAATTTAAAAATATGGGCGACCTAATAATAAACATACGAATACTAAATTGGCACTTTCAGGTAACAAAGAATTGGAAGTTTAGAATTTCAAACAATGCAGACTCTCACGGAAATAAGGGATACCCAGATGGATACTTTAAGATTTATCAATTTTTTAACTAACGCCACCAAAAGGCAATAAAGATGGGAGAGAAGAAAGAAAGGCAACTTGCACTTTTCAGTGAGTAGGGTTCTGGGCGGGGCAAGCTTTCCGCGCTTGCCTCTCCCAATTTTTAAATAAATTCATGAAAATATTAAACTTGTATAGTGGAATAGGAGGAAATAGGCGTCTCTGGGGTGATAAACACCAAATAACTGCGATTGAAAATGTTGAAGAAATTGCGAGTGTATATCAAAAATTATTTCCACAGGATAACGTAATTGTGACAGACGCCCATGAATATTTGATAAAAAATCATCAGGAATTTGATTTTATTTGGTCGAGTCCACCTTGCCCAACACATTCTGTTACTAACCATTTTTTAAAAGTGCAAGGGATTTTCCGCTATCCCGACATGGGGTTATGGCAAGAGATTATATTTTTAAAACATTTTTTCAAAGGGAAATATGTTATTGAAAATGTTAAAAGTTATTATAAACCTATTTATAAACCGCAAGTAATTGGAAGGCATTTTTTTTGGGCTAATTTTAAAATTCCTGAAATAAAAATAGATTATGTTCAAATAGGAACAATGAATAGGCAAGCGTCAAGATCAGCGCAAAGGAAAGCGATAATAAGAGAAGCACAAATACCTGAATTGATTGACTTGCATGGACTTAACGGCATAAATATAAGATTAAAAAACAAAAGACAAATATTAAGAAATTGTGTGTATCCGCAATTGGGTATGCACATTTTAAAAGCGAGTCAAAATGAAAAACATAATCCAACTATCCACAAAAAAAAAGTGTTGCCGTTGCAATAAAAAACAATGCACGCATAAGAAATGTTTTTTGTGTATTGATTGTTTCCAAACGGAAATACCAAAACATGAAAAATAATAAATATAAAAGAAAGAAAATAACAAAGAACATGGCCTGTATTCTTTGTTTATTTTTTATCAAAAAAGGAAAGAATATGTATTCTGACGCAATAAAGAAGGAATTGATGTGTGAAGAATGTTTTTTAAAAAATCAAAAACAAGGAAGCTTTTTTGAAAAAGAATAAAAGAGGGGGAGGTTGCAAACGTAACCGCCCCCTCTTCAAAAAGACGCTTCGTTCCGTCTTTGGACAGATAGGGATTTTTTTATTTAGAATTTACCCCCTTTCCTGATGGTAGAGACGAACGAGTCGTACTCGGCTCTCGTGAGCCAGAGAGTGGTCTGCTGGGTGTCAAGAGACGACCTCATCGCGACGAAGCCGCTTTTCTTGGCGACCATGACACAGCCGCACCTCGGGTTACTCGGAACGCAGAGCAGACGGAAATCAGTATCCTTGAGAGTGGGTCTTTTCATCGAAGACTCCGAGTGAGAGGTTGAACTTAACCACACAAAAAAAGGTTATAATAAAACAGTGAACCTTGTCAAGTCTACATTAGTGTGATACACTGATGACTATGACCAAACATTATATTACCAAGAAAATTCCATTCACGTGCAAAGAATGTAAAACGACTGAAATACGCCACAAAGCGTATGGTATATGCCGCAGGTGCTACAAACGAATGTATATGAGAAGGTGGCGGATACATAGACAACAATCTATAGAGTTATCCACAGATAACCGTTGACTCCCTACCATATTAGGTCTACAATATGAATGAGGGCGAATAAAAATAAAAAATAAAATATATGAATACATACAAGCAGGGGTGGCGAGATCATAGCAATATCTTCGCCGAGTTAATGTGTAAGGAGAATGCCATGGAACAAGCCCTAGTATCAACAACAGAAAAAAAATTATTGTGCGAAATGTCATTGGAAGAGTTGGCTTATGCGAGCCATGACTGTGACGGAGAGAATGGACATTGTCAATTTTGTTTTATTCAAAATGGGGCAAGAAAGACACTGGAATTTGTAGAAAAATACAAATAACTTATAAAAAATAAAGAAAAACAAGACACAAAAGAAACTTTTAAACAAAAAGAGACTTTTGGAAAAATCTCTCTTTGACAAAATAAGATATGAATGAACAAAATATACCACAAAAAAATATTTTAGGCAAATTACACAAAATAATGTCGGAAATTGATTATATCCAAAAGGACATGTTCAACTCCCACGGCAATTATAAGTATGCCAGCGAAAAAGTAATAAAGGAAATAATTCACAAAAAGCTCGTCGAACATAAAGTGCTGTTTAAAATTGATACGGAAAAACCATATATAGAAAAAATAGAACATGAGCAAAAAATAAATAGTATATTATTTCTTCCTTGTATATATATTTTTTATGATGTTGAATCGGGCGAATCAATAACAGGAACATTTACAGCGAGTGGACAGTGTAGAGATGATAAGGGTAATTACGCCGCACTAACTGGAGCGATTAAGTATATTATGACATCTACATTTTTAATCCCAACAGGAGATGATGCTGAAAAAGATGAAGAAAAAGAGTATTTAGAAAACAATGTTCCTTTTTCTGGCGACCCTCAAATAGACTTCGCAAAGGAAGATAATCAGCAAGGACAGATCAATTTGAATGCAAAGTGTTTTATCTGTAAGGGAGCAATGTGGGACAACCGATTTAACAAAACGAATCCAAAATCTCCAGATTTAAAATGTAAAAATAAACAATGTATTGATCCAAACACAGGATTTGTAACAGCCGTGTGGCTTAAAAAATAATATGGAGAAAAAAACAGAACAATTAGAAATGGATTTTACAATTGTAGAGGAAGAAGAACAATGTATAAGTTTAAGTGCTTTAACTGAAATTTGGGGCCGTAAATAAATAAAAACAACTCTCTATGATTTGTATTATTACCATTTGTTTGCTTTTGTATACGTATACGTGACTTTCTTGATTGTTGAAAAAGCACAAGAATTCACGGTTGCGACACAAGGGCAAACAAAGGGTAATAATAATTAATAAATATAAAGATATGAATAGTGAACAAATTTTAGAGTTAGTTTTTTCTGTGATGAAAGAAAAAACGCAAGAAAATCAAGAAAAAATTCCTTTTGAAATTGGGAAAGCATATTTTTTTCGCACAGTCACCTACCACATTACGGGCAGAGTAAAAAAGATTGTAGGGAAATTTCTCATTCTTGAAGATGCCGCGTGGATAGCTGATTCAGGAAGATTCCAGCAAGCAATTATGGACGGAGTTTTAAGTGAAGTTGAGCCAGTAAGTGTTGAGACGTTTTTGAATATTGATTCTATTACAGATGCGTTTTTTTGGCAAAAAGAGCTTCCAAGAGAACAAAAATAATATGAATATTTGTAAGTATAATATCAATACAATTGGGTCACGATCACGATCACGATCACGGTCAGGGTCATGGTCACTATCAATATCAGTGTCAATATCAAAATCATGGTCATGGTCACTGTCAGTGTCAGTATCAGTGTCAGGGTCAGGATCATGGTCAGGGGGAGGATCATGGTCATGGTTATCGTTGAAATAAGATAATTATATGGATAAAAGAAAGTCAGAAAGTTATAATGTTATTCAATTTCAAAAAGTACATAATACTATATCACCAAGAGATTTAAACAAGATTATGGAATCATTAGGTGGCGCGGGGTATTTAAGTAGAAAAGGGAATAAATTTCGTACAGCATTTTGGAGATTATTTAGAAAAGAATGACAGAACATGAACTTCAAGCAATAATAATACAAGAAATTAAAAAAGGTGTTTCTTCTTTTAATGAAGAATACGGAGAAGGATTTAATACTATAGTCTACTTTCTTGAAGGAAGTTTGTTTATAACAAATACAAGAGAAAAGAATGACCGAACATGAACTTCAAAATCAGATTATAGAATATCTTAATTATAAATGGTATTTTGTTTGGAAAAATAATACTGGCTCTTTTCCAATAGAAAGCAACGGCAAGACAAGATATTTTCGCGGGGGAAAGAAAGGGAGTAGCGATATTTTGGGCATTCATAAAGACGGTTCGGGGCGCATGATATGTATAGAGTGTAAGGTAGGAAAGAACAAAACTACACCAGCGCAAGATATTTTTTTAGAAGAAATACGGAAGAGGGGTGGGGTTGCTTTTGTGGCGTATAGTTTAGAGGATGTAATAAAAATTTTATGAGCAACATGGAATGTTCTGATTGTGGTTTAATGATGGACTCAAAAACAAACGTGCATATTTGTCAAGCCACTAAAAATACAGCTTGGCTTGAGGTGAAATGTCTTTGTCCTCATCACGGAGAAAAAAGGAATAAACCCTGTAGCGAAGATGATCCAAAATGTCCATTTCATCCGTCTGATGAATTTTTTAAGCGAGATGGAACATTAACTTCTTTGGGTGAAGCACTACAATCTCTTTGCACTCGATGCGGACAACAATGGATGAGACATGATTGTCCAACAGAAACCAATGGAAATAAGGTTAGTCATTGTGATCACAATTTTGAATTTGGTGCATTTAAAACAGGATTTAATGTTTTAGTTATATGCTCTTTTTGTGGTGAATGTAGATTAAAAGAAATTCTATGAAATGGACAGAAGAGAAAATAAAAAAATTGGGAGAAATAAATAAATTGAATAAAATATCGAGATATTTTGAGTTTAAGAAGTTTGCAGAGAATCTGTTCAACGGTATTCAGGAAAATATAGAATTGTCTTTTAACTTTTTGGTGAAATTGGAAAAAGAAGGAAAAATAATCATTAGCGAGGAAGGGAAAAAAGAAATAGAACAATTTTTAATAGAACAACAAAATGCTCCAAATACCAGCAACAATTGAAAGCATTGCCACTCGAAGCGACGGAACCATCAAGATAATAATTGGTACACAAGAACTTTCCCCACAAGATGCCGTGAATTTGTTTGTTTTGAAAGGAAAGATTGGATGGTTTCTTTTTAAGGATGAAAAATTTAACATGGCGGATATTCCCAAAGAACCAGCAAAGGAATTTTCAACAGATAAGACGGCGAGTCAAAGACTGAGGGCGGTATTATACGTTCTTTTTGAGCAACAAACGGATAAGAGTACTTCTTTCCAGCAGTATTATGAAACGCAAATGGAAAAGTTTATAGATTTTGTAAAAGAAAAATTAAATTAAATTGAAAATATGTTAGATAAATGTGAAAAACATAAAATTCCACTAGAGAAATGGAAAAACGAGCTAAGTATTCTTTTACCTCCAATTAAGCAAGAATACACAGGTGTTATTAGTCTTGATTATGGCGAGGAGTTGGTTTATAATTTTTATTGTCGCAAATGTTTAAATGAAGAAGAAGAACGACGAGATATACTATTGAGAATAGATCAAAAAAATTTGACGGAACTATTACAAAAAAGAGGTTTTGATCCAGATATTTTTGAAATAAAAAAGGAAAGTCTTTGTCTTGGTGATGGTTTAAGTATTGCATGGGAAATGTTTGCTTTTTATGGTGGTTTTAAGCATGCTAAAAATATTATTGATAAATATGATGAAATTATTATGGAAGAGAAAAATCTTAAAACTATGTGAGGGTTTTACTGAAAATGTCATAAAAAACGAATGTTAATCTCTCACTCCCAGCAAAGAGATTATAATCATTGGGTTTGTAAACGAGGTCACGAAGTTTCAATAGAATTTTCTGAGTGTGATGTGTGTGAATTATTTGATAGCGTGCAGAAAGGAATTTATACACATACGTGCGAGTTTTGCCTTGGTTACAAGAGAAGTAAATATAAAAAAACTTGTTCAGCGCAATGCGGGTACGCTATAAGAAAGAAAAACATTTTATTTTTAGTAGTGCAAAAACCTAAGAGAGGAATCTCTATCATGGGGATAACTAAGTGGTTTCCGCCTACTTTTATTTTGCTTTTATTTATGCTATAATAAAATCTTCTTAATCATAATCATTAAAGAAATGAATTTCGACGAACAATCTGAAGACACTTCATCGGAAGAAGTCGTTCAAGAGGAAGTCGCTTCCGATGAAGTGTCTCCTACTGAATAGTAACAAGGAGGCATACGCCTCCTTTGTTCTTTTAAGATATAATTAAGGAAAGATCGAGGGCTTAATGAATAGGTATTTAAAAAAAGAATTTTATGCCAGCTAAAAGCAAAAAACAACAGAGATATTTTGGTATGGTTGAAGCAGGAATGATACACAAACCTGAAGGAATGACAAAAAAGGAAGTCCATAAAATGACAAGCACAAAAACAAAATGGCTACCTAATAAAGTAAAAAAGAAAAAATAATATGGAAATACAATACAATGCCGAAGAAGAAAATAAAAATCTTGCACTATATAAAGAGCTTACAAGGATACAAGCGCGATTTATGGCGTCACTTCAGATAGGTGAAACTTTAAAAAAAGAAAAAGAAGATTTGGAGGAGAAAATAGCAAAATTAGAAAAGCCCAAAGAAGAAAAAAATAAATAATATTATGGCAAGACCACCAGAGTTGACAAAGAATGGTTGTACGGATTTTCAAGCAGACATCCTCCAAGAATTGGAAGGAGCTTTTTTAGACGGAATGAATAATGTAGAGGCTTGCTTTTTGGCTGGAATTAGCAAAACATTATTTTATGAAGTGCTTGATAATAACAAAGAATTAGCGGAGCGATTCAGTCTTTTGAGAGAAAACATGAAAATGGTGGCAAAAAGAAACATTAAAAAGACTCTAACAGATGATAATCCTTTAACAGCAGACAAAAAGACTTCTGTCAGTCAGTGGTATTTAGAAAGACGTGATCCAGACTTTAAGCCTAAACAAGAAACAGATCATACGGGCGAGATAGCATTAAAAACCATAGAAGACAGTCTTAAAAAACTAGCTTATGGGGAAGAAGAGATTGGTGGAAGTACAGAAGATGGTGGCGTCTCTGTATCAAGATGAAAAAGGTGTTCCTTTACAATTAACGGAGGGACAGGCAGAGATATTTGATATTATCTATACAAGGAAATATTCAAGAGTACATCTTAGAGCCCATACTAGATATGGAAAATCCCACACCATTGCCTTGGCAGTGCTTACGAGGATTGTTACTTTTCCAGAGAAATGGGCAATAGTAGCTCCCAGTGAAGCAAAAGCAAAGATAATTATGGGATATATTATCCAGCATATATTTGATAATGAATATTGCAAAAGAAAGTTTGAAATAGGAAAAGATGAAAGCCTTGAAAAGATACGGAGAGAAAGAAACAAGAAGAGAATAAATTTTAGACATACAGACGGAAGTTATGGAGAAGTATTTATTCTTTCTGCGGATACAAGAAATAAGTTGCAGGCAGGCGATAGCCTCATGGGGTGGGGCGCGAGTAATCTTGTATGCGACGAGGCGTCGTTGATAGACGATGATATCGAATCAAAGATATTCAGAATGTTGGGAGATAGTATGGATAACTTCTATCTTAAAATAGGGAATCCATTTAGACGGAATCATTTTTATGAAAGCTCAAAAGATAAAAATTATTTTAAAATGAATATTCCATGGCAACAAGGACTTAAAGAAGGAAGAATCACACAGGAATTTATAGAAGAAGCAAAAAACAAGCCACACTTTGACATTTTATATAACAATGAATTTCCAGCGTCAGAAGCAATTGACGCGAAAGGTTGGTCGAATTTGATACTTGATAGCGAATATCAGAATGCTCTTACTATCATAGAACCAAACGCATGGATAGGAGAAAAGGTTTTAGGCCTTGATGTGGCAAGAGGCGGGGGGAATTTTAATGTTTGGACGATAAGAACAGCAAACTATGCTAAAATTCTTGGGAAGAATCAGAGTCCAGATTTGATGAACGTAGCTGGATCAACAGTATTTTTAATGAGAGAAAACAATATCAATCCAAGAAACGTTTTTATAGATGATGTTGGAGTAGGAAGTGGAGTTTGTGATAGGTTGCGGGAGTTAGAGTTTCAAATTAATGCGGTGCGAGCAGGTGAATTGGCAGACGATACAACCAAATACTTTAACAGAAGGGCGGAGAATTACTGGAGAGTAAAAGCATGGCTCAATTCTGGAGGAAAACTCTGCAAAGACGATGACTGGAGTGAACTTTTAAATATTAAATATAAAGCGCACGATTCAAGAGGAACATTACAAATAATGTCAAAAGAAGAAATGAGGAGGTATGGCATAGAGTCGCCTGATGTATCAGACAGTTTATCTCTCACATTTGATAAGTTACCATACAACAAAGAGATAGAAGAGATGCAACAAAAAGCGCAAAAAGAAGAATTTGATCCATACAAAATTATATGAGAAACTATATAGCACCGTACAACAGGAAGCCTGTATCAATAGAAGCGCCACAGTATACCGAAGAAGAGGGGCGATACAGGAGTTTTTTGATTAAAAGAATGACAAAAACATTCAACGAAAGAGAATCATCGTTGATTGAGTTTGATGATATGAGCTATTCAACCTACTTTGAACAGAATATACTCGCGGATCAAGCGTATTTAATGGCAAGAAAGAACCCAGAGGACACAAGAATTGTTACAGGAACAACAAGACAAAAAGGAAAGACTCTTGCATCTTCACTGCTGAACTATAATTTAGAAGCAAACATTGTTGCTTATGATAATAACAACTCTGAAGTGATTGAACTTGGCACTCTTATGGAAGACATGATTAGGAAAAGCCGAGAGATTGAAAAATATGATGATAAAAGACTTTTGTACTACAAAGAAGGACTGCAACAAGGAACATGGTTTGTGGAGGAACTTTGGAGTGAAAAACTATTTCCACAAAAAGATTTTAGTAAAATAGATTTTACAACAAAAGTTAGTAGTGGTCAAATTGACTGGAAAACAAAAGTAGAAATGTACCACGAAGGGTGTGAAACACGCCTCATAAGCGGAAACAATGTATATCTCGGCAATATCAGGGAGTTTGCTATAGGCGATCAGCCTTATGTTTTTACGGTTGATAACATCTTTTATGATGAGGCAGAAATGATATACCATGATTGGGACAGGTGGAAAAATGTTCCCAGAGCAATACAAAATTTTTCCGAAATATCTGATGTCGAATACAGGAACTGGACATTTCTCAACGATAATAACGACAAAGTAGAGGTTATTAGATATTATGATAAGTTTCATAATGAATTTATGCTGATTCTTAATGGTGTTATGATGCTTCCCATTGGTTTTCCCCTTGAAAAGATTAGCCCATCTCGTGAGTACCCCATTGCTAAAGGAGATATTGATCCTATCAGTCAGTTTTTTGCTTATAGCAAGTCAATTCCAGCAGACACAAAGACCGATCAGCAAGTGCTTGATGAGATGATTCGTTTACTTCTCCTAAAAACACAACAAAGCCTTCGTCCGCCAATGGTGAATAACACGAATAGGGTCTTGAGCCGAAATATATTTATGCCAGGTGTTATAACATCAGGGATCAATCCAGCACAACTAACGCCACTTATCACCGCGCAAGGAGTTTCTACGCCCGAATTTCAAATGTTTCAGCTCATAAGGGATATCGTGAACGAAAAATCAACAAGCCCTGTATTTAGCGGGGACGCTCTTCCAGGGAAGCAAACAGCAACAGAAATTATTGAACTTAAAAAACAACAAATGATGAAACTTGGCACTATAATTTGGGGGGTAGTAAATTTTGAAAAACAATTAGCATATTTGAGAACATTCAATATATTAAACAATTGGACAAATCCAGTTGACAAAAAAGTAGACAGATTAAAAAATAAACTTGTCGATGTATATAAAACAATCGAGGTGAATGGACAAGATGAAAATGGAAAAGATGTACAGAAAATTATTGAGATGAATGAAGAAAAAGCAAATTCATTGAACGGAGAACAAGTAAAAGCACGAGAGGATATGGTAAGTAAAGTGCGAAATAAAAGCGTAAGGAAATATTATGTTGATCCAAAGAAATTAAAAGAATCCATGAAATACAATTTTTATATTACTGTTAATCCAACTGAAAAAAATTCATCAGAGCTTGAAGCAGTATTGTTTAAAAAAAATGTAGCGGACGCGGTAACGATCTTTGGTATTCAGTCTGTTAATATGGATTATCTTAAAAAGAGGTGGGCGGTAGTGAACAAAGAAGATCCAGAACAATTTTTCTTGAGAACGCCACAAATGATGCCGCCAATGGGCGGAATGCCACAGAATGGAATGCCTTCGGTTGGTGGAAACATTGAAAATGCTATGATGAAAGGAATCACAGGAAGTAAAGGAACAGAGCCGAGTCTTAACACGTTAATGGGACAAGCCAAATGATGATGTTTTTTAAAAAAAAGAAACAAGGTTTTATTGTAAAGGAAGTGCCAGAAATAAATTATAATCAAGCGTTGGAAATACAGATTAGAAAATTATTGAAAACAGTTGATCCTGAAGCATTATTTGATTTGTTGCCAGAGGAAAGACAAAAAAAAATGGTCGAGTCTGCCTCGAAGGTATTCAACGAAGAATCATTCAGCTTTATTATACACAGTTTAATAAACGAACAAATACGGTATATTGCAGAAAAAACAATGACAATGGAGCAAATGGCGATAGGTCGTGGAACGCTTAATGGATTACAGATTTTATACGAAGGGTTTGAAGCGTTAAGTGTAAAATTTCAAGAGAGCAATAAACCAAAAGAAGAGTTTGATGAATATAAAATAATTTAAAAATATTATGTTAGAGGAAGAAATAATAAACAATGACAATCCAGAAGAAATAGAAAGTAACGGCAGTGAGGAAGAAGCTGAAATTACAAAGGAACAGGTTGAAGAACTACAAAGACAGTTAGAAGAGAAAGAAAAAGAACTTGTAAAATTAAAAGCAAAAGATTTTAATTTTAAAAGATTGGAACATAGAACAAAAGAAGAATTGGAAAAAATGAGTACTATGGAAAAAGAGATTTTGCAAAGGCAAGAAAAACTGGAAGACGAGCAGAAAAATTTTGCAAAAGGTCAAATGGAAACATACAAAAGCGACGCTTTAAGTTCTCTTACGGGAGAGGATAAGAATTTAAAAGAGAAAATACTTTTTCATTACGATCGAATTAAGGATGAAGCGAATACAAGAGAAGATATTAAAAAGAAAATGGAAGACGCGGCAAAATTGGCTGGGACTTATGCAGAAAGACCAATGGACTATCTATCACAAGCATTAAGCCATAGAGGGAGTTCTTCTCCAAAGAAAGAAAAAGGGTTCGCCGAAACAGAAGAAGGGAAAAACTTGGCAAAAATGCTCAATCTTAATATAGCTAAAGAAAATAAGTAATATGGAGAAAGAATCAAAAGAAAATAAAGTGGTGGTGCTTCCTGTTATAGGGGATGAAAATAATAAAACAGATATTCCTATAACACGGGAAGAATATACAGCATTGCTTAAAGAAGTAAGCGCATTGAGATCGGGCAATGCTATTGTAGCAAAACCGAAAGGAAAGATTGCAACCATGAAATTTATTGATGATAACCCTGTTGTTGATTTTTCGCCAGTACGCACAACAATAAACAACGGCAAAGAGTCTCTTCTGTTCGATGTATTTTTGTATGATGATAAAGGGCTGATAAAAAAAAAGGATATAAACTATCTTGATTTTGCTCGAAATGGAGACAAAAGAGAAGTAACTATTTTACGTACAGACAAAGAAGAAATAACAAAAGAATACGGTTCTGTTAACGTTACCTATGTTGATGGTTATAAAACTATTTTTTCAGGAAGACAAGTACCGCTCGCTGTTACTTCTGAAGATTATCAGTCGTTAATCGAATTACCGAATGGAGAGAAAATAACAGTTAATAACAAATGTCTAAACATGGTATAATATGTTTAACAAAGTAAAAAATAAAATGAAAAAAGAAGAAAAAGACCTTACAAAGGAAAGAGACGATAGGTGTGTGCCGATAGCAAAAGAATTTTTAAGTTTAGTTGGAAAATACGAAAAAGGTATTATTGGTGATGGAAAAAATGAAGAAATTGCTGAAAGCTATCGTCCACTAGCAAAGCAAATTCTTGAAATGTATTTAGAGAAAAATATACGAGTCCACGAAAGCGGTTATATCCACAGACTAGTGCTTCAGTCGTTTCAAACAGTTCAGGATATTATTATTAACTCATTAAATGAATCATTGAAAAAAGCTGAAAAAGAAATGTGGGGTAAAGAAGCAAGTGAAATAACGATTAAAGAAATAGACGAAAAAATTAAAAAATAGTGTTGGTTCTTTGCGGTATAAATATATAAATATACCGCAGCAAACTCGTACTATTGCCAACGTTAGCGGCAAACCTTATTATCGTGAGCCTATACGTTAAAAAGCCCGTGGCAGGATAGCCAATGGTTCGTTTTTTAATTCATAATATTATTTATATGGCTTTTAGTCTTTATAGTGGAAAGCCAAAAGTTGAATGGTATCCAGTAACTACTTCTACAGCATTTTCTGCTGGAGATTTGGTGTACATGGTCAGCAACCTTCTTGCTAAAGCTGATTCAACTTCAGGTGACCATGTGGGGGTTATACTTAAAACTATTGCTTCCACTGACAGTGATTACGCGACAGCGCGAAAAGTCCCTGTTTTAGTTTGTGATGAAGAAGCAAAATGGCTTGTAGATGTTGGAACAGGAACATTGACGACAGCAATGATTGGCAACACGTATGATTTGAAAGATGAAAATGAAATTGATGTATCAGCACAAGCCAAAAACGTTGTTACTGTCGTTGGTTTTGTTTCTTCAACAAAAGCAATCGTGAAAATCAACGCCCATCTTACTGCGTTGAGAGTGGCAACTACATAATAATTAAATAATTTATTGATAAAGAAATACTTATATGGCCTCAACAACTCTTCTCAATACAGTAACTCTTTCAGAGTTTACTGATCTCGTAGAAAAAGAGTTTGTTTTAACTCAACAAATGGTTCAACCTGCGGCACAGCAACTTTTCATAACTGATGATATTACCGCAAACACTGGAAATACCCGAAGATATGATGAAATTGATACTGAAACCTACGCGAGTTTGAAACCAGAAGGATCTGATACCGTGAAAGCTCGTGTAAACGTTGGTTATAACAAAACAATGACGGCAAAACGCATTGCAAAGGAAGTAGATATTACTTGGGAAATGCGTCGTTATAATAAGAACCCTGAAGCAACAGGAGCGCTTTGGAATTTGGGTCATTTTTGCCCGCAAAGGCTGGAATTAGACATTACTCACAGACTCACGTTCTGTTCTTCTACTTCGTACACTGATCAAGACGGAGAATCCGTGACAATAACAGGTGGAGACGGACTTGCTGTGCTCTCAACAGCCCACACTTTGAGTCAATCGTCAACAACATGGAGTAACCGTGTTTCTGGCGATCCTGTGTTCTCTCAAGGAGCATTAGAAGCTGCCGAGCTTCTTACAACTACAGATATTCTCTCAAATTATGGCGAAAAAAGAACAATGAATTTTAACACTATTGTTTCTGGGGATGATCCAAATACAGTGAGAACTATCCGACAAGTTTTGGAAAGTACAGCAGATATTGATACGTCAAACGCAGGGGTTCTAAATGTTTATAAGGGACGATATAGACATGTAATTCTCCCAAATCTTGCCACTACCGCAACTGGGGCAAAAGATTCCACAAAACGAAGATGGTGGTTTATTGCCGCTACTGGTCAAGGAATTATGGGGTGGCAGAGTTATCTCGGACTTTTTGAAGCTGTGAATCTTAGAAAACCAGAATTAGGGAATAACGGTGAGGATGTACATAATCATAATTGGACTTATGGAACTGCATGCAGTTATGGAATTGTGACTCTTTCAGGTCGAGGTTTGGTTGGTTCACTTCCAACTTCTTAATTCATTTTTTATGATCTATGACTTCGAGGTCGGTGGTGGGATCATAAAAATAACTTAAATTTATGCCTAGTTTTAATAAAAATTCAGGATATGGTCAGTTGATGGGTCAACTTCCATTTCTAGGAAGTGGTAAAGCATTTTTTGTTGGTGATTCTGGCACAGCAAACAGGAACATGCTTGAACAAATATTTGGCTTTGATCCAGATGGGAAACTTCGTCTTTATGACGATATTGATGAAGCTATCAGTGCGTGTACTGCGGATGCTGGGGATGTTGTCTATGTTATGCCAGGACACGCCGAAACTGTTACTGCCGCTGGTGGAATTGCTTTTGATATAGCTGGTATAACGGTTGTTGGTTTAGGAAACGGTGATGATCGCCCAACTATTACATTTGCAACCAATGCTACAGCAAGTACCACCGTAACGGCTACCGATTGTGCTTTGAAAGGTAGTTGGATATTCAAGTGCAATGTCGCGAGTCAGAATCACATGTTTGATATAACAGCCGATGATTTTACTATTGATGGGTTACAAGACGGTGCAATAAATATAGATTTTCAAGAAGGAACACAAACAGGTCTTTCTTTTGTAACGGCAGACACAGCCGATGGGGATTCTGATTACTTAAAAATTCGAGGTTGCCGATTTTATGCTCCAACTGCAGGAAACTATGCTGCTGCAATTCAACTTGGAAAAGATTTTACAGGTGTCCGAATTGAAGATTGTGATATTTATGGAAATTTTGATAACGGATCGATTGAAATTCCAACCGCTGGAAATGCCCAGATTGATGTGGCAATTCGAAGGTGCCGCGTAGTGAATCTTCTTGCTGGAGCAGAAGCTATTGATATTGAAGGTACTGGAAATACAGGAGAAATTGCTGACTGTCGTCTAGGAACTGATGCTCAAGCAACAGCTCTTGATGACGGAGGTCTTCGTGTTTATAACACTACGTGGACTGATACAACTGATCAAACTATTGCTGTTCCAGTGTTTGTGCAACCAGACAGTGCCGCGAATATTCTTGGTGCTGATGATGCTGATAATCTTTTTGCGTCAACAAATACTGTTGCGAACGAAGATGGTTCAGTTCTTGAACGGTTGGAACAAGTCCAAGAAGCAATCAACAAAGGAACTGGTACTGCGCTTGCGGCAAATGAATCTCTTGTCGATGTACTTTATGGTGCGAATGGTATTGTGACATATCCCGCCGCTGCTGTTCCTGGAAATGGAATTTCCATCGCGGAAGTACTTCGTGATGCTTGGGATGCCCTTCGTAACGGTACTGGTGGGGCTGAACCTGCAACAAATCGCTCTGTAATGGATTATCTTGGTGCAACACCTGCATTTTCTGTGCCAGGTCTTGGGTTTGCTGTAACTAAAACATCTGATCTTGCTTCTGCTGCTGGAGTTGATGATCTTTTTACTATTACAGGAAAGGTTAAGATCTCTCTTATCGAAGGAGAAGTAACGACGGTGGTTGCAACCACAACTACAATGAAACTCCGCGTTAAAACAGATAATGTTGATCTTTGTGCTGCAACTACAATTACTGCTGACGCAGACGGAACCCATTATCTTTTTACTGGAGTTGCTTCCGAAACACTTAATGGCGGTATTACACCAGTATTAAGGGTCGGTTATGGAGCAAATGGAAATATTACTCCTGTAGTAATTGGTGATGCCAGCGGGACAGCTACTCTTGAACATGTTCTTGACGGAGCGGGTACAGGCGCTGTGCTTTGGACTCTTTATTACATGCCTCTTGAGGCAGGAGCTTCCGTGGCAGCGGCTGCTTAATTCTTAATGATTGAAACATATGCCTAGGGGAAGACAAAAAACAAAAGAATCTTTAGAAGAAGAATTAAGCGAAGAATTACAAGAAGAAGTGGAAATGGTTGAAATTCAATCTGAAGAAACGCTGGAAGAACCAACTGAAATTTCGGTTGAGCCAGAAAAAGAGCCAATTCAATATTACATGAAGAAAAAAATTCTTTCTTCAGATAATGTTCTTTTGAATGGAAAGTCGTACAAAAAATTGAGTTTAGAGGATGCTACAGAAACGCTTGTACTTCCTTATGAACTTGAAAATTAAGAAATAATTCTTAGACTCTGTGAGCAGGGTGGGGTGGGGGATAAAATAATACTTTTACCCACCCTCTCATGAAGTTTAATAAAAATATGTTATTAAAAGATCAAGCAGATATATCAGCACAGCGTCCAATGCCAGTAGACGCATTGTCTGATAGCTCTCATGTACAGGAAATAACTGGCGAAACAATTTCATTTTACTATTTTGATAGACAATCAGAAGCATTACTTGCCACAGAAATATCTAATCCTAGTGGTACGACAATTCGTTTCACTCCGACAGGTGGACATGCTTTTGTGAAAAATCAAACAATTCTCTTTACCGCAGCTTCTATTACAGCAATGCTTGGGAGGGAATGGGCTATTTCCGCAGTTTCTACCACTGTTTCATTTGATATTGATATGGCTTCTATATGGCCACAGATTATTGGAATCGCAGCCGCTACCGCGACAGTTGTTTCTGCAAGGCCAGTAAGAACAGCAGATGCTGGTCAAGCCTCTGGCACTGTGGTTGTTGGAAATCTTGCCCAAAAAGGAGTACTGGATTCAACAAGAAATACTATCGCCACATGGAGAGACACTTCTTTTGCTTGGGTTACAGGACTTGATGGACAAGTATTTGTCAATACTCAAGAAAAGAAATTAGATTATTTTATTGTTGATGGGAAACAAGATGCCTCTGCTTATGATAAGGCAATTGCAATAACAGACGGCTTCGCGAACGGCGAATGGTCAATGGATTATAGGACAGGTCATTTTTGGGGTAAAAAAGCCACAACGGCAACGTCAGATACGTGTGATTATGCTGTAGCTGTTACTACATCAGGCGGGGGTGGTGGTGTGTCAAACGAGGTGGATATTACTAAAATTGGAGGTATCGCAGTTAAAACTGACGATGCTGCATTTACTCCCGCAACTGATAAAGTTTTAGCATGTGGACTATTAGCTGATGAAACCACTACTGATAGTGTTGATGAAGGAGATATTGGACTTCCACGAATGACATTAAATAGACGACAAATCATGGCAGGCCAAACTCTTGACGACGCCGCTTTTGGTGTAGGAACGGAATATGTCAATGCTCAAGGGATGCTTGCCGATGAAACTACGACTGATTCAGTTGATGAAGGGGATATAGGTATACCCAGAATGACGTTAAATCGTCGTCAAATTATAGCAGGACAAGTTCTTGATGATACTGCGTTCGGAGTTGGTACTGAATATGTACAGTCTATCGGGTGTCTCGCTGACGAAACAACAACAGATAGTGTGGAAGAAGGAGATATTGGAATTCCAAGGATGACATTGAATAGAAGACCAATTACTGCAAATCAATTCTTAGATGATGCAGCCTTTGTGGTGGGAGCAGATTATGTTGGGGCTTCTGGTTGTTTAGCTGACGAAACAACAACAGATTCTATAGACGAAGGTGATATTGGTATTCCGAGAATGACGCTGAATAGAAGACCAATTCTTGCCAGCCAAGTTTTAGACGATGCAGCATTTGGTGTAGGAACTGAATATACAACTGCAGTTGGTTATTTAGCCGATGAGACAACGACGGACAGCGTTGATGAGGGGGACGTTGGTGTGGCAAGAATGACGTTGGACAGAAAACAAATAACGGCTTCTCAAAATATAGATGATGCGGCTTTTGGTGTAGCAACTGGTTATGTAAATGCAGTCGGCTATCTTGCAGATGAGACCGCAACTGATTTAGTTGATGAGGGGGACGTTGGTATTCCAAGAATGACTCTCAACAGAAGGTCAATTATTGCAGGACAAACGTTGGATGATTCTGCTTTTGGAATAGGCACAGAATATGCTAATGCAACAGGTTTTTTTGCTGACGAGACTGCTACCGACTCGGTTGACGAAGGGGATATTGGAATAGCTCGCATGACCCTCGATAGAAAACAAATCAATGCAAGCGAAACATTAGATGATTCTGCTTTTGGAATAGGGACGGGATATGTTGGAGCAATAGGTTATTTAGCTGATGAAACCGCAAGCGATAGTGTAGATGAGGGAGATATAGGTGCTGCGAGAATGACATTGGATCGTAAACAAATCATGGCAAATAATTTAATTGATGATGCTGCCTTTGGTGTTGGTACTGGATATGTAAGTGCAACAGGATTTCTTGCAGACGAAACTGCTACTGATTTGGTTGATGAAGGTGATATAGGAGCTGCACGTATGACACTTGCAAGGAAAGTTATTACTGCTTCAAATTTCCTTGAAGATTCAGTTCATACTACAGGAGATTATGGGACTCATGTTTTAGCAGTTCGTAAGGATGTAGCAGGAACATTAGCTGACACTGATAGTGATTATGCTCCTCTTCAATTGGATTCTTCAGGAAGCCTTAGGGTTATTACAAAATCAGAAGATGTGCCAAATACGGTTATCCAGGTTGTTGAAAAACCACTTGCAACAAATACTTATACGCCAAGCACAGATACTTCTACTGTGGCAGAGGCATCCTCTGTATCAAAAGCATCAGCAGGTGTTTTGTATGGCTTTACAGCAACGAATTCAAGCGGATCAGCGAGATACTTCCAAGTCTTTGATTCTACGACCGTTCCCGCGGACACAGCAGTGCCAATGTTATCTTATTATGTTGTGGCTGGTGGTACAGCCTCGGACTCCTTTCCACTGGGTCGTTACTGCGCGGTTGGTATTGCATGGTGTTGGTCATCTACTGCAGCAACAAAAACTGTTGGATCGACTGACGGTATAGTAGATTTACGATATAAATAATTGAATAAATAAATAAAAGTATGCCATCATATTTCCCTTCGCAAAATTCAATTAAGTTACCAAATTATTTTACTGTTACTGCCGATTTTATTAGTGTAACGTGGAATACTGTTGCCTCACATGAAATTGCCACAGTAACAGGAATGGTTCATATAATTGTCATTCCTCAATGTACAGAAACATTAACAGATAGTGTAACTGATTTGGCCGCAATGCAATTAGGAGTAGAAACTTCTACTGCGGTTCTTATTGGTTCTGTTGGAGTCGCTGGCTTGGGGGGAAATACATTGTCAACAAATGAATTATGGCTCGACACAAGTCCAGCGGATATTGTTGCAATACGAACACAGTTAGATGCCCTCGATTTTGTTGTTAGTAATGGTCTTGATGTTGGTTATCAAGTAACAGGGGAAGCATTAACTGACGGAACAATAATATTTCATGTTTGGTGGGAAGGGCTTGATTCGACGGGGTCTGTTTCTGCTGGGGCAGGAGGAAGTCTATAATAATATGAAACTTCATAATCCAGAACACAGTGGTATCATTGTACAATTAAAAGGTGAAGATTTTAAGCCAGGAGAAACAAAAGAATTTTCTGAAGAAACAGGAAAGAATATATTACGAAATTGTGAAAAGATTGTTGATATTACAATTGATCCTGATGAAAATCTACAAAATCTTCACTGGTACAAGAAAAAAGAAAAAATACCACAGTTCTTAAAGAAATTTATTGTTTATCTTTACAAGAAATATGTCTGATGCACAGTACGCGGCATATACTATGATCGCGACATCAACTCTAACAGCAAGTTTAGCAGACAATTTGTCAGCACGACACTCTTTTAACAAAACAAATTGTTTGATTGATGTTGCGTATACTCCAGCGCAAAATGGGCGTATTTGTACTATTCTTGTTGAATTTGCCACAGGTGATTTTCATGATTTTCTCAACACAACACTTGTATATTCACCTCTTACTGTTCTGCTCGCTACTGATACAACGGGAAGCAGGAGCGCGCTTGAAGCGCCTATAACAATAACAGGGGCAACGGCAACAACAAAGTATACAAGAAGATTTGATTTGCGAGAAATAGGACAAAATATTCGGTTATCTGCAAAAGAAAATGGAGCGGCAAGTTTTGGAACAGTACAAATAAAGGCCACGTTCTATTAAAAGATGAAACATGGAAAATCAAAATATATTCAATGCAGAGATACTTGCGGCTGGTGGTATACCAATAGTAGACACTGGTGGTTATTTTACTGGAACAGAGGTCGAGACTGCATTACAAGAATTGGGATTAGCATTAAGCACCGCCACATTAAATGAAAATATTGATGATCGTGTCGCGGCTTTAATACAAAATGGAACAGGATTAACTTGGACGTATGATGATGTCGCAAATACTTTGACAGGAAATGTAACTGTAAGTGGAGCTTCAGCCGCAGAACCGTATATAACTATAGGAAACACGGCAGGATTATCAGCGGAACGTTCTTTGACAGGGACAGCGAATCAAATAACCATTACAGATAATGGCGCAAATTCGACTGTTGTTCTATCTACCCCACAAAATATACACACTGGAGCAACACCTACTTTTGTGGGATTAACATTATCAGGAATTACTCAAAATTCTGTATTATTTACTGGCGTTGGCGGACATATTTCGCAGGATAATACAAACTTTTTCTGGAATGATACAACTAATACACTTGTCTTAGGCGGTACACAGATTGGAAATAATATGTCTGCGTCTATACGGCGGACAAGCACAGAAGCAACAGGCGATAATTTCGGAATGGAGTTGTTGAATACAGTCACTACTTCCACATCAGGAACGTCTTTCGGGCTTCGATTTACCACAAATTATGATGCAGATTCAGGGACTCAGGCGAATATAGCTGGAATTGGTGGAGCAGTAACCATATCAGGAAATGGAACTATCACCGAATTAGTAAGTAATAGATCAGGAATTGTTAGTCAAGGAGTGTCGTCTGCGACAATTGCAACAGCATATCAATTTAAGGCAGGACTTGTTGCGGTAGGTGCTTCCAATTTCACTGATGTTATTTATTTTGGTGCTGATGTAAATGCAACTATTGGGACAGGAAGTGTTACGAGAATGACCTATTTATCTATTCCCGCAATACCTATAGGAACAACGAAATGGGGAATAAATAGTGCATTGGATTTTCAACTGCAAGACGGAGCAAAACTGTACTTTGAAGGAACAGCAACAACTAAAGGTGATACCTACATG
>ERZ1292642.175-Hain-H14-01um-R1-175-length-42781-cov-9_pt1 | contig 42781 bp, 64 predicted proteins | sample MGYA00564403_ERZ1292642 | MGnify/ENA primary metagenome ERZ1292642 (study PRJEB36523, sample SAMEA6512643) | groundwater metagenome | collected 2019-01-09 | study: AquaDiva: Metagenomics assemblies of 32 groundwater samples
AGGGTCAGCATGGTCAGCAGGGTCAGCAGGGTCAGCATGGTCAGCAGGGTCAGCATGGTCAGCAAGGTCAGCATTAGACTATGACTTCGATTACTACATAATCCAGCATGAATACATTGAAAACCCCGATGAAGATCTTCCAGTAAACGATAACGACCACAAATACCTCGCATATTGCGAGCTACTCATGGAAGCCAAAGAACACGGCGCCGGTTACCGTGTCGAATGGGAAGATACGCTCTATATTGTGCCTACGCCGCTAGTAGTAATCGACAGCCAAAACCGTTTTCATAACGAAGATGGCCCAGCAATTCGCTGGAAACAAGGTAAGTCGTTTTACTTTTTGTACGGTGAGAGCTTTGAGAAGGAGCTGTGGGAACGGGTTACCAGTGGTAATTTTACTGCTAAGGAGCTTATGGCAATCGAAGATACCGATAAGCGTGCTATTGCTATGACCTATCTAGCCCCGGCGGATATGATCGAGCAGATGCACATGAAACTACTGCACGTTGGCATTAAAGGCAACAAACTTTACGAATGTAAAAACTATCTGGACTCGGGCGAAACTGAATATGCGCTTTGGATGAAAGATGCCAGTACGCCGCGTCAGTTCATTCACTTTGTACCTAAAGATTTTGACTTTCACAAGAATGCAGATGAGGCTACGGCTGGATGTTTCCGTAACGGCGGCGGTGATCTGATGCCGCTTGAGGATTATCTTTTGATTGAGCAGGAGGCGTGATGGCTAGGAAGGAAACGAATAATGAATAAAGACTATACAATCCACATAAACATCACCCGCAAGAACAGCAAAATAACCGAGGCTATGGAGTCGCTCAGCACAACCGAGTTCGAGGACGACCAAGACCTTTGCGAAGCGGTTGCCAGCCAGACGTTGGAGATGCTTGGGGAATTGCGGGAGCGGGATGATGAGTGAGGAATGGCTACGAGAGAAGTTGGCTGAAATAGAACATGAGCGCTGGGCAGATTGGCAGAAATGGTGCCACAAAATTCTACGCGAAAACTCGCCATCTTCTAAATTAGAGGCTGTTTTAGAACGTTGGGACAAACAAATAGCTAAAAGCTATAAAGACCTATCAGAAAGTGAGAAACAATCAGACCGCGATCAGGTAGGTCGTTACTGGCCGTTGATCATAGAGTATTCAGCCGCTCAGCGACAAGTAGACAAAGCGGCGTATCGGGCTGAACTACTAGAAAAATTGGGGGATGTGTGTACTGAAGAGCGTTTTGGTAATAATCTTGCGTGGAATCAAATCATTCATTGGGATGATGCGGAAGCCGCTATTAGGGAGGTGCTAGCAGATGAGTAAACCTAAATATAGGTACTTCCTATCTACGCATTTCCTGAACGGCAATGTAGAGGTCATACGGGAGGGCCGCGTATTTATGAGAACAGTGGCACGTTATCACAATAATGATGAAGGCTTTGCTTTGGCTGCAAAACACTGTGAGCATTTAAACCGATGGTTCCGTGATGGTTGGTGGAGTAACACGACATGGCTATGAATCAAATTAGCCTACTGGAAAAAGAAAAAGACCGCGCAATATATGCAGCTGGAGCCTTTGCAGACAGTGAGTGGAAAAAGGCCGCCGAAGAATGCGTGCGTACTCTATGCAGACTAGGTGAAGATTTTGACACCGATAGAGTATGGGGGATGTTAGACCAAACCGGCCTGCACACTCCAGAGCCACGAGCACTAGGAGCCGTAATGCAGAAGTTTGCCCGTGAGCGAGCTATTGTACCGAGTGGAGGCTACAGAAAGTCTACGCGGCGGGCTTGCCATAGAAGAAATCTATGTATTTGGAGGCCAGTTAATTACCGTAAGAATTTGAGGGAGGCGGAGTGATCGAAAGACTATGCAAAATCTGCGGGTTACCCCAAAAACTAACCAAAAGACGAGTAAAAACCGTCTGCCAGTGTGCAAGTTCTGTAACGAGCCGGGTCATTCCAAGTTCACTTGCAGACTTAAGCCTCACAAGCCTATTACAGCGCGAGTTCGACTGAAGCCATTAGGCAAAGCAGGCAAAAGAACAGTCGCCGCAGTAGCTAAGTGGAAACGTACGCAGCCGCCGAACCACCAGGGGTATTTCGAGTGTTATCTGTGTCACAAATGGGTCACCTATTTAGAAGCGGAGCATGTTAAGAGCAAAGCCCGGCACCCGGACCTTCGAACAGACCCGAATAATCTTAAGCCCGCTTGCTCAAGCTGCAACTCGCTCAAAGGGAGTAACGATGCCAGAGAAACATAACCACGACTACAACAAGATAGAGCTATTCCGCATCGTCAAAGTCCAGCACAAATATAAAGGTTCGGCAGGCGATAAAGCCATACTTTACCGCAAGTGTAAGTGCGGTAAAGGGAAAGCTTTTGAACTCGGAGACTACAAACTAATGCTTAAAATGCAGAAAGAACTGACACATGGATGAAGAACTAACCCTGAGCCAAAAGCGGGCAATCGCCGGGCGCAAGGGTGGGCTAAAGGGCGGGAGCAAAGGCGGCAAAGCCACAGGGCAACGCAAGAGCCGTAAGACTGCCGAAGACCCGGATTACTATAAACGGCTCATGGCTCGCGCCAGGGCAGCGAAAGCTAGAAAGGCAAAAGATGGCAGATAACGGTACTGATGAATACGCCCAAAAGCTTCATGCGCTGGTCGAGGTCATCAACAATATAAAATTAAAGCTAATGTTGAAACACGGCGTGTCCGTGAGAAAGTATTGGGATGAACGCTAGTTTGGATGGCTATGTACTACACTATGAAGAGATCAAGACAAATCGGTTTAAATTGCGTCTACGGCCTAGCAGTCGGCATCGTGCTGCTGCTAGCGGCCCTAGTGTTGTTTCCGGGGTTAGGCAAGTGGTTAGAGGGCGCTTGGTGAGGGAGTTATGACCACTACACCGCCAAACTTCAATGACCAGCTAAAACGTCAGTTTCAGGAAGCCTTTGCGGAAGGCCACAGCCACTGTACAGAGGAGTACTGCGATGTATTTTTGAGCGATGATGATCTGGATAGCTACCTTAAGGTTGTCAAACAAGCCGTTCGGGAGCTGGTAGCTAGTGCCAGGCCACAAGTTACAGCAATGAACACAGTAGCAGGCCAGCACTCCGTGACCGATTGTAATAGGGTTCTGCATGAATACGAAGCTAATCTTAATGCTGCTTTAGGAGGTTTAGATGAGTAATATTATATACTCATGGCCCGCGAGCAATCCTAGCAAGCCCTACAAAGGTAATAAAATCGTTAAGGGAGTCTAGCCATGGCCAAAGACCGTATAGAAGAAATACTGGTCGGGCTTTACGAAGCTGGCATTACAGCACATGCTCAGATACCTAAAAAGACTGGTATAGGAATGGTGGTTGCAGAGCCTATTCTGCTTCAAGAAGCTAAGGCTACTATTAACAAAGAGATTGAACGGATATGCCTGGAAGTTATTGGCTCAGACGAGCCTGTAATATCTAACCTAAGCCCCAACAAAACAAGCGCGTCGTATAGAAACAGGTTACGCACCATTCAGCGCACCCGTTTAACCCAAGCCCTCAGTAATCATGATGATAACTTAAGCGCCAAGGGCGCACGAAAGGAAGATAATGTCTAACGATCCTACGGCAATATTAATTGAGTTTGACCCACGGCAACAACGCATGATGGGTGTAGCCAGACATGGTATGACACCGTTCGATGTGCCATTTATCAGTGAACTGGCTGAAAACTTATGGCAAGGCGGTTGTCGGGATGGACTGATACTACCGGAGTTTATTGACTACGTAGTGAGTCTATACCCTTGGGAAAAGTACACCATTAAGCACAATGCTGACCGTACCGAAATTGAAATGTTTGACAGCCTCGACCAATCTACCGAGCAGCTGGATGAGATTGCACGCCTGGTAAATCACCTTCGCAAGCGTGGTGTGGTATTAGTCCACTGCCAAGCCGGGTTAAACCGTTCAAGCCTAGTTGCTGCTAGAGCGCTCATGCTAGACGGTCTGACAGCTAACGAGGCAATCCGTACCATCCGTGAGAAACGCTCACCGGCTTGCTTATGTAATGCAGCGTTTGAAGCTCATCTTAGAAGCCTAGACCAGGTTACCGACATGCAGCCCTTAGACTCAAAACCAAGCACAGGCCACGCTAAGGCGCTCAAGGCAGCCCTTAAGGGTAGAGAAGGACAGTCACATGAAGACAACAATACTAATTAAAGAAGACCGGACTCAGCTGGTTTTACACCCCGAGTCAAAACATGATAAGTCCGTGCTAGACATATTGGAAAAGATGCCAGATACTCACAGAACTAACTTATATGATCGCCAGGGTGGCTTCACTATGTTTACCGAGTATCGCAATAGCGACACGGGCGAGGACTTGATGATTGTATTTGACCAACCGGCTGAGGGTAGAGAAGGAGAAAAGTAGTGAAAGCCTATAGCTTATCTATAAAAGACAATGACGATGCTGGTAATGAAATTGTGTTTGCCGAAAATGCTAAAGCCGCCAGAAATAAGATCGGCGACCTTGCCGACAGCCTAGAAGAGTGGATTGATCTTAGGGTACATCGCGCAAAAGAATACGACGGCATGGAACACCTAACCGATGCACAGCTAGCAAATAAGCAATGGCGTAACGGTTGGCGGTGGTTCGAGATGGACTACCCAGACCCCGATGAAGCAACCGATGATGAGTTTTTTAAGTGGTACGAAGCCAACTTTTCTGCCCCAGAAAGGAAAATCACATGAAACAGCTTAAAAGTAAAATAACTGGATGGTTCTATAACACCACCCTCTACTATAAATTCAGATACTATTTCATCCGCAAAAAATCACCACTCTCCTGGATATTTTGGGGCGAGATAATGCGACGACAGTCATCTAGTGTAGGTATGTATCAGGTTAGTATAGCCACTGCTGGCGCTCCTGATTGCGCTATCTCTCTGAGTCGAGGTGCACCGGGTGAAAACAATATCGAGATATGTGTTTATGACGGCGACGATAAACATGTCGATACCGTTTACATACCACTGAGCTACGGGGCTATGGGCCGTGTGCAAGATGGGTTTCATAGGGCATCTGCCATAAGCAGGAAACTTATAGAGGAGGAGTCACATGACGAAAAGTGAGGAAGAGTTATTCAACGAGATCAATACAATCGTTGAAAGTGAGTTTGCGCACTACATAAATTCTCTTAAGCCCAGAATCATAGAAGCGATCCAAGGCTACACCGCTACAGTCGCAGTGGAGGCAGCGAGAGAGGCACGGATTGACGAGCTGAAGAATAGTTTTAGAGAACTAAACAAAGGTGACTTTGCAAACAAGCTGAAATATTACGATGAGCGTCTGGACACCCTCAATAACACCCAGTCAGAGAAAGGAACAGAGTGATGAGTAAACCAGAGCTAGTAAAAGTAGAGCCTATGAAGGGCCACAGGGCGACTCAGAGCACCCACAGTGACGCTCAAGCTCCGCTTAATCAAGTCGATACCTATAGCGAGTTTCTGAATGAACTTGCGAGGCAGCGACACACCTTGATTCGCTACCGAACCGAAATAAGCGACTATAAAGTTAGTATTGAAACTATAGATGCTGGCATAAAGGACATTGACCAGTTAGTTCGTGACACGCTTGAGCACATCGAAAAGGTTAGCGGCAAAGCAAGGAACACTCGTTATGACTCACTCCAATAGAACACCAGAGGATGAAATAATAAGTGATTTTGTAGCTGCAATGTTACCTTACCGCGTAGAAGTAAGGCCAGGCAGTGGCGTTTACGACAAGTTTCGAGGAGATAAGGAAGCCTTACAAGTTGTGGCCAACTTCATTCTTGAAGATCGTAAGGCTCAAGCTACTGCGCTGTTGGAAAAACTAGACGATGTATTGCCAGTGGTCGATTTAGAAGCATGGCCTAATGAAAGATGGAGCTATAGTGGTAAGTCATTCGGGATGTTAGAAGCTGCCTATAATGTGCGCTCCATAATCAAAGAAGCAGGGGGATTACAATGAAAGAATCATCGCTACGAATAATGAATGCCGTGCTAGAATATGAGGAGTTTTTAGAATTGTTACATAAAACATATGGTAAGCGACCGATTAAAAATCTAACCCTTGAGAATGTTACGGTGAATAATATACCTTTGGATGTGCTAATTATTTCATTACCGCCAAAGAAACCTTTTTTCGACACATCTGCTATAGCCAATCCTGTTGGTGGATGGTTTTTTTCTAAGCGTATAGATAGAAACGTAATTATAAATAATTGTAGCTTTAATAGTGTGGATGGGGGCTTAGATGAGTAAACCAACAGATGCATTTTGGGTACTTGCTGGTGTAGCACTGCTTATATTTGCGGTGCTGTCGGGATTTTCGTTGCTTCTCTGGGTAGGGTGGCGGTAATGAGCGATATACTAAAATCTCAACTTGCCAACCAGCCAGAAACCTATCAGTCAAGGTCATTGATTAAAAAACTTAGAAATCAGCCAGAATGAGTAACGGGCTCTGCAAGAAATGCCGTCATTTTCATGCGGCGAAAGATAAATGCCAATAGATTACGAGCCGTAATAACGCTTGTTGCACTTTCTACAGAGCTTTAGGTGTTCAGTTAGCCTATAGAAACGTGCATGGCAGCAGGGCGATAGGATACCCATAAACACGAGTACCTTAATAAGAGATCGTTTCGTCCTAGCCTGCATAATTAAGGCAGACGATAAAGCTGAACACACTTGCTACAGGTCTTGTAGTGCTCGGTCAGCCATTTAAACCTTCTATTGCAACACGGAGATAATACATCCAGCGAGACTAAGGCTTTTAATACTTTGGATAACACTTGTTTCATGCGGTACTCCTATATTAGAAAAGCAGAGGACAACCCCCTACTAGTTGTCTAGACATAGCCGGCAGCTTACGCATACCGCGAGGGAGGTTGCCCTCAGCTTGCATAAACTGCCTGGTTCGGCTTACGGCTACATCTAGACTGGGGTATTTTAGCAGCTTGCGCTCATCTAACACAAGCAAAAGCTAAAAGCTATGATCGAAAACACCAGGTCGCTTGAGCAGTTCACCGCCTTAGAGCGGTACTCTTGCACAGTTCAGCTCAAGTCTGGTGTTTTCGATTGTGGTATAATGAGAGCATGAAACATCTTGCTAGTACCACTATTTACTACAGTTAATTGTACATAGCAGTGTTTGTGCAAAATCCGGGCGGATTTTAAATCTATAAGCGAGAGCTTGTGGCGCTTAGACAACAAAAAAGCCCTAATCTTATGACCGGGGCTTTTTTGTACAGCTATTGCTTAAACACGCTGTTCGTGCTACAATGTGACTAAGTCTGAGGAGTATTCCGGGTAAGCCGAATACTCTTTTCTATTTCTATCGTGAGAGGCGCATTATGTGTGTCTAGTACATTATGTGTAAGTGTCGAAGCTTACAGGGATTTTCCACCAGATTAGGCGCGCTCACCAAACTAGTGAGCCGCTCACGATATGAATACACTAGGATCTACCGGTCACAATGCAGTCAGGCGTTATTTCAAAGAGCCTCCTAGCTCTAAAGTGCCTGACGACTTTAATATGTTTGGGCGAGTTATTGCTGTGCCCCAGATTAAGATACCTACAATGCCTTTGGATGAGAGGGAGATTAGGCGGCGGATTGTGCATGCTGAGCGGTTGGCTAAGATGGAGAGTGGGAATTATTATGGGCGTCGGTAGACCTTTGAAGTTTCAATCTGTTGCAGATCTTCAAGAGAAGATTGATGCTTACTTTGCTGAGTGTGATCCGCATGTTGTTGATGTTACTGAATGGGTTGAAGCTAGAGATAACGGCGGCAAACTGTTGAAAGATAGTAGTGGGCTTAACTACTTGGTTGAGGTTACGCATAAGACTAAGACTGAGCAGGTTCCATACACAATTACAGGGCTAGCTTTAGCGCTCAGCACGTCACGGGAAACGCTACTTGACTATGAAGAACGTGAAGAATTTTCTGACACTATAAAAGAGGCCAAGCTTAAGGTAGAGAACTTTACTGAGCAATTACTCTTTAGCCCGAGCCCAACAGGGCCGATATTCAACCTTAAAAATAACTATGGTTGGAAGGATAAGACTGAGCAGGATGTGACTAGCAACGGTGAAACTATACCAATGCTACCTGTTGATCCCGTGATGGCTGCACAGTTCGCTGAGTTCTTGAAGCAGGAGACTAAAGAGTAATTACGCTTTACTAATTAGTGATTAGGTATACAATAGTAGTTATGCCTCATGTGAATATTTGGATACGCAAAGAAGACGAAGAAAAGTGGAAGGCCATTGAGAATAAGCCGGAGTGGTTGCATCTCGTTATTAATAGTTTTAGCGCTGACCCAATGCTAAAGTTTGCTTCCGAATTAAGCCGTGAAAATAAGAAGCTTGACCACTTAATAAAGCACCCCGAAGAGTCTAAGCTAGAAGGTCTAGACTTAATCATTAATGAGCCGATCATAACCCCGCCAGAAGAGACGGCATAGGAGGAAGCATGGCAAGTGATTTAGATAAGAAGCTAAAAGAGATATTATATGTTGTCTCAGCTTTTAGTAGCGACCATGGTCATCCTGCGAACGAAGGCAAGCTGCTACCAGCAGCACAGAACGTAGAAGAAGCTTTAGTTCAAATCAAACAAGCCTTTGTAGATGCTGGGTATGTTGATGCGTCAAAAATGCTTCAAGTGGCTGATCTGTTGACTCAACAAGCTGGAATACTCAAAGATATGGCGCATGCGAATTTGCCACCTATTTACGGTACGGGATTGATGACCGGCCAGGAATGGTACGACCGGTTTAAACAAGAATTTGTAGCAGACAAAGGCGTATCCTATAACGGTGACTTGTTGGCTGTTGCTAGGCGTGCGGCGGGTATAGAATGAAATATCTTCTAAGAAGTATTCGAATTTACTGCCTACGGCCTTATTGGTTAGCTCACAGATGGTTTCGTTTACAGCACCAGATTTACTCGACTCCTCGTAAAGATCGCCCCGTATTCTGGGAAGTTCAACGGCAAATGACTATCGCTAAAGCACACATGAAATACGAGCTCGGAATACAGATTTATGGCGGTTTCCATAGCCAACGTCATCCAAAAGAAATTGATGGATTAGGATTTTCACGAAGGGAGGGTAAATTAAGTGACCCAAGCTGAGAAATTAGAAGCATTGGTGCGGAAGGTCGATTGTTCCGTCATTACCAATGCTGTGCCTGAAACGAAAGGCTTCCCCTTAGAGCAGGCTGATCTCGTTGCGCAGTATTTGATAATTAATCATAGAGTCCTGCAACTGTTATTCAACCCTGACTTTGCCCGTGCTTTATTCGGGGAAGATAAACTACATGCGATATTCGAGGATGGCGAAGTAAGGGATATAAGCCGGGATATTACTAAGGCCGATGAAGAGAATCTATCTGTTCTTAAATTAGAAAAACCAATCAGACTCTTAACTTCTATACCAGGGCTTCAAACGCGCCTCCAGCAAGCAGTAATATCCAAAGACCCTATAGACTACATGTATAAGGCAGTATTCGGCGATACTAAGCAATAGTGTTATAATAATCATCACAATATTCTTCTGCAAAGAATACTCTTGAGCTACTGCTGTAGTTCGGACTTTGCGGAGAGACGTGGACGAAACCCTTTTGGCGTCAAGCTCCCTGGCTTGGATTGTTTTTAATAAGTTTAAGACTGAGCGCGACGAGCCTATTGAGTTTGTTGAGCATCGTTGGGCTATTGACTACCTGACTGATAATCATCCGCATAAGGTGAGTCCGAAGGCGGCACAGGCTGGCATGACTGTGCTGGAGTTCATGGACGACTTCCACTTGGTTGGTATGCGTGGCATGGAGGTGGCGCATACCTTTCACACGACAGACATTCTGCAGAAGATTGTGCGACCCAAGGTTAACCCGCTTATCAACAATAATCCTATCATTAAGGCTATGATGACTGTCGACTCTGAGGGGCTTAAGGGCTTCGGTAAATCGTTCTTGCACATCATTGGTGCTAACGCTGAGTCGCAAGCTATTTCGTTCAGTGCTGATGTGCTTAAGATTGATGAAAAAGACCGATCGAACCCTATTGTTGTTGAGATGCTGGAGTCGCGGTTGAAGCACAGTAAGTATAAATGGGTTCGAGAGTTTTCTAATCCTAGCGCTATGGGCGTGGGTGTGGATGCTTCGTGGAAAAGATCTGATATGCGGCATTGGTTTGTGCGCTGTAGCCATTGTAATCATTTTTGGTACATTGACTTTGAGCCTAGCGCAGACTTGAACCACTATGTTGATCGAGAGCGGCGTATCTATGCTTGCGGTAAGTGCAAGCGGGAGCTACATAACCGTGATCGGATTAATGGTGAATGGGTTGCTAAGTACCCTAGCCACGATGGTATCCACGGTTACTGGATAAGTCAGCTGATGTGCGCCTGGATTAGTGCCGGCGAAATCTGTGATGACTTTGATGATAAGTCAATCGAGTATTTTCATAACTTTGTGCTTGGCAAAGCCTATACGCCGACCGATATGTTTGTTAGCCGTGAGGCAATTTTAAGGGCCTGTGCTCCTAGCAACATTGCCAGAAGCCGGGTAGCGATTGGTGTCGACCAAGATGCTGGTGGACAGTACTACGTAGCGCTAACAGCTCAAGGAGTGTTTGATTATGGGTACGTAGATAGCTGGGATAAGATTGAGCACTTGAAACTTATGTACAACGCTGTGGTGGTATGTGACCCTAACCCCTACTCGGCCATCCCTAAGCAGATGGCAGGCAAGTACTCTGATTGGTATTTGTGCTACTTCAAGATACTTGACGGTCTGTCGGCTATTCAGTGGAAAGATAAAGAGCAGGTTGTGTATGCTGATCGAACGCGGGTGATCGATATTGTTGCTAATGAGATTGTGAATACCAGGTTATTGTTCCGGCAACGGCCACAAGAGCTGGAAAAGATGATCGGGCATTGGGACAACATTTACCGTACGACTGAGGAGAAAGAAGATGGCCGAGTACGCAGCGTGTGGATGAAAAAAGAAGGCAAGCAAAGCGATTATCCGTTTGCGCTTACCTATGCCCGGATTGGTCTTACGCAGCTACTAGGTGGCAATTCTGAGCTGCTGGAACCAAAGGCGCAGAATGATGTGCCGATGACGAACATAACTGCCGATGGTAATAACCTGAAGGTTGATTTTAGCGGTATTCTGAAGGATACCTACGAGGCGATGGATGAATAGTCTGGAGATTGCGTTTGTGACCCGTGGTGAGCCGGATAGACGGTATCGTATTCTAGTTAGTCTTATGCGATCTGACCGACCGAGATACTGGAACTGGCTGTGCAATAATTGCGGTGCAAAAGTAGTGGAGTTGCAAAATTACGACATTATCGACATGACCGACTTTTACGATCCGCAGAACTTGAACAATGCGGCGGTGGGTAGGCACTGCAAGGGCACACTCCCTAGCGGGCTAGCATGCCCCTACACTTATTTTTTCAACCTGCATTAAAGTGATATACTTGGAACAAGGACAGCCCTCGCGGCTGTTTTTTTGTGTCAAAAAATCCGCTAACAGATTGTGATTACGTGAATCTTACCAACCCTTATAGTCAAAAACAGGACGTATACCAAGAGGCTTTTACTGAGCTCTATACGCCTGAGAGCGATTATGAAGCGCTTGATCTTACGATGTCTGACGCGGATTTGGACAAAATGCTTATTAACTCATTGGAAGCGGACCGCGAACACTGGAATAAGAACCCTTGGAACCTTGAAGAGACTGATGTAGTCAATACAGCGTTTTTGTTAGGTGACCAGCTAGACGATAAAGACTTTTTGAAGGGCGATACGCGGTACCAAGATAACCGGTTGTTTAGTTCTTCTCGGGCAATCCTGAGTTATGCTACTGGCCAATTGGCTAAGCCCGAGCTTACACCGAGCCGAGGCGATGAGATGTACTTGAAGGGAGCACGCGATACTGCTGCAGCGCTCTACCAGGACTCTGCTGACGACCATGTTGATTTGCAGGTGCGTGCCGCCGTCCTAAACCTGATAAGCCGTAAGCGGGCCTACATTAAGCTACGGTATGACCCAACCGTTGGCATGAATGGCAAGGTTGTTAGCGAGGTTTGTAATCCCGAGGATATAATCCTCTGTCGGTATTCGGCCTACATGAAAAATCCGGCTAAGATCTATCACCGGCTGCGCTGTAGTGTTGATGAGCTCTGTGCTAAATTCCCAGATAAAGAGACCGAGATCAAAGAAGCATTTAGTATCCGGCGCGGCGTATATTCGCAAACCTCGCGCATGGTTACCTATTTTGAATGTTGGTTTACCTATCTGGATGCGGATAGTCAGCCAAAAGAGGGTGTTTGTTGGTTCATTCACGATAAGCGATTGATACTCGATAAAATGCGGAACCCGAACTGGGTATACTTCGATAACCGTAAAAAGGAGATGGAGGCCAATGTTATGAACATGCCACCAAAACCTTTTGTTATCTTTAACCATATTAATACTGGGCACTCGGCAATCGATGAAACGTGTTTGATTGAGCAGGCATTGCCTTTGCAGAAGATGCTGAACAAGCGGCTGCGTCAGATTGGTGAGAATGCTGATTACGTGAATGGTCGTTGGGTCTATAGCAAGAAGGCCTTTAGTGAAGAGGATGCACGGAAGCTTATTAATAAGGGTGCTCGAACGCTGGCTGGCGCTGACCGTGATGACGTAAGCAATTCCCTGATTAATGTTGCGCCGAACCAGCTGGGCCAATGGGTAGAAAACACAATCTACGATTACCGTAATGAAATTGATGGCCTGATGGGTACACCAGCACAGTTTAAAGGCAGTGACCCGAAGAGCAACGACACGCTGGGACGTGACCTAATGATTAAGCAGCAGGCCGGTGCATTGCAGGATGACCTTGTGCGGGCCGTTGCTGTGTCCATGACTGACTATTACAAGATTAAGTTACAGTTGTGGCGCGTGAACTACACCGATGATTATTATTTCCAAACCAAGGGCGGGGATGGTAAGTATGAGTTTATTCTGATTAATGGCGAGAAAATGGATACTAACGTTAAGGTCAGCGTGCAGGTTGATAGTACACTGCCGCTTGATAAGGCCAGCATCCGGGCTACGGCGATGGAGCTGTGGAAGACTGGCAATGCGATTGCTATTAAGGATCTGTACGAGTTCCTAGGCTTGCCTGACCCCGAGATACTGGCCGAGCATTATTTGAACAGTCAACTTGACCCTGTTAATTATCTGGAGTCCATTAAGAGCGATGATATTAATTCTGAGGCCGAGAGCGATATACAACTGCTTATTGCTGGCAAAGCTCCGGAAGAACGCGACAATTACGACCAACCCTATTTCGATTACTTTAATAAGTTCATGGCTTCTAATCGCTTTGCGAAGATACAAGCCCCAAAGACAAAGGATAATCCTACAGGCAACCCACAAGCTGCTCAGCGTATTACGATGTTCTTGATTGCTGTGCAACACGCTATGATGCAGAGTCTGCAATTACAGGAGAGCATGGCACCGCCTCCGCAGCCTGGTATCCCTGGCCAAGTCGACCCGAATATGATACAATCTGAACAACAACCCCAGTCGGGCGCAGCACCCGCTCAACCTAATCCAGAGGCGCAAGTGCCTGCCAATGCACCGCCGCAATTACCAATACAATAAGGAGTCCTATGGAACCAGACGAACCAGCAAAACCAACCGAAGATCAAGTTAAGGCCGCTAATGAGGCTGAAATGGCGCGTTGGGAAGGTGATTTTCCAGAGGAAGATCTGACTATTCCGTATAAGCAAGAGGATGCAGTGGAGGAGAAACAGCCAATTGATAAATCAAAAGGTGTTGAGGATGACGATGGAGGCGATAAATCGGGCGATGGTGCCGGAGATGTCGAAGAGGCTGAACAATATAGCACCCCCGAGCCAGTCGTCACTGTCGAAGATCCCGGCGAGTACAAGGCCGCCGATCACTCATTTGAAGTTACGCTAAAAGACGGTAAGACTGTCAAGATAAGCACGCCCGAAGATGCCGAAAAGCTTGCTGATGACCCCGAAAACTTTGAAACTCCTAAGCAACTGATGGATTTCATCAATAAACAGAACAAGATGAACCGTAGTTTAGAAAAAGACTACGAAAAGTGGGAGTCGCAACATAAAACCTTTGAAGATCAGACTGCCGAGGCTGAAAAGCGTCAGGAAAACGTCGAGAATATAGTCAAGGGCTTCACCTATTTGATTAAAAAGGGTAAATTGCCCGCTGTAGCAGATGAATATTTGAACGCTGATTGGTCTGACCCTGAGATTGCCAAGCAGACTGGTGTAAAAGAACAGGTCGAGCTGCTTAATTACATGACAAAAGAGAATAAAGATCGTGAGAGTGCTGGCCTGCCACCTTTTGCAACTGTTGTGGATGCATATAATGCCTGGATGGATGACGAAAAGGTTAAACAAAAGTCCGAGGCTGAGCGCGCTGCTGGTGAGGCTCGTAAAACCGCTAGCGCTCGGGTTGCTGGTGTATCACCGGCACAGCAAGGTACTTATGTACCTAAAGGCATTGCGGTAGGCCGGGTTTTGCCGCAGCGAAGTGCCGCCGTTTGGGATGACTAGTTGACAGTTTAATCAGGACGATATATTGTATAACTAAGGACAGTCCTACGGGGCTGTTTTTTGTTGACCGCAGACACGCTGACGGCCCGGATGGGCTGTTTTTTATTACTAATGTGATAAGGAGCATGCATGTCTGCAACTGCACAAAATGACAGGGTCGGTAACATCACCCTGCAAGACTACAACACCACGGCTGTCGATACGGTCAGCAAATCTAGCCAAATTATGAAAGGTGTTGTCTCGCGACCCGAGCGCTGGAACGGCCGTAGCTATAGCTCGCCTATTTTTACTACTAACTCGCAGTTAGGCCAGAGCTTTAAGGGTACTGAACCCTTTGATACTTCGATCGACTACGCTACCCAGCAAATGACCTGGTTCCCAACCGGTTATGCGCAGCCAGTAGGTATATCTGTAATTGAGCGCTCGGTCAATGCCACCCCTAGTGGTGTAGTCGACCTGTACAAATCTTCGTACCAATTCGCGCAGAACTCTATGATTACCGCCCTAGGCCAGATATTCTACGGCTTTGGTAACGGTAATGACTTCGATGGTCTGGGTGTGGTGGTTGATGACGGTACATCGACTTCGACCTACGCAGGGTTATCTCGTGCTAGTTTCCCGACTATCAACGGTTTTGTACTAGCTGCTTCAGCTGGTGTGCTTGACCTCGATACTATGGCCGCAGCTGACGATGGTGCAACTATTTCTGGCGATGAGTCTGAGACGCCTAACAAGATTATGGCTACACAGACTACTTGGAGCCTATACGAAAGTCTGCTAGCTCCGACTGTCAGTGCTCGCTACGAAGGCCAAGGCGGTTCATTTGTTGATGGCTCCACTGGGCTTAACCAGAAAGTCAGCCAGAGCGATGCATTGTGGCTTAAGGGCGGCGCTACTAGCGTGAGCTTCCGTGGCAAACCATTGATCCGCGACCAGAAATGTACGGCTGGTACCATGATCGGTTTGAATGACAAATGGTTCTACTTCCGAAGCTTGAAACTTCTAGGCCTTGAACTGGTAGCAACTGCTGAAGATGTGACGGCTGGCGCGTACGAAAGCTACAAGGTCTCTGCCTTCCAGTTCCGTAAACCAATGATGCCTGTTAACCAATTGGCCGAGGTCGGGATCTTCGTAATGTACGGTCAATTCTACTGTGAGAACCCTAACCGTAACTTTAAGGTCACCGGGATTACGACTACTTAACTTAAGACAACTCTAAGGAGAAAATACTATGTCACTAGGCGCAGCAATTCAAATTACTGATCAAGATACCTATCAGCAATCATCGGTTAAAGGTGCGGCTCTTATCGGGCAACCCGCTTGGACACCTGATGGTCGCATGTTCAGGTACTCGCAAGCTGCAGGCACGCTTGTAGCCGGCCGCATCACAGAGGCTTTGGCAATCACTGCTAACTATGCCAACCGTGCACTCACTACATCAGCAGCAGCTAACCAGAACCAAATCACTATAGTGTTGGGCACTACTGCTACCGCTGACCAGTTTGCAGGGCAATGGCTAGTAGTTAACGATAATACGGGACAAGGCCAGGGCTCTTACTACATTACTGGGAATACCGCTGCGACTGCCGGTAACAGCAATACGACTGTTGTAACTATCCGCGGTTTCTTGAATGTTGCCATTAGCTCGACTGCTACAGCTACTGATGTCACTATCATTCCTAGCACTTACAGTTCGGTCATTGAGCATACGGCTGTCATTACACTAGTTACGGCCGGTGCTCCAGTTGTTGCAATTACATCTGGCAATTACCACTGGCAGCAAACTGCTGGTATGGCTTCGATATTGAGCGACGGCACAATCACTAAGAACGCTGAGGGCATACCGTCCGATGCAACTGCCGGCGCAGTTGAAATTCGGGTCGATGCAACTGTCGTTAAGGCAGTGGGTTACGCCCCTGAAGCGACTACGACCACTGACTACACGCCGTTTGTACTGACACTTTACTAAGCCTAACTCTAAGGAGAAAATACTATGGCTATTGGAAATCTGAAATTAGAAAGCTATGTGCCGGTCGTAAAGCTGAATGAGGGCACGTTTACTAAGAAACCCGTAGTACTTTCGGGCACTGCGGCCACCTTGGCTGTCGGCGGCACTATGGCAGTGACGGGTGTAGCTACTTTTACTGCCGCTCCAGTGTTTAGCGCTGCACCGAGTTTCACCGGTGGTCAGACTCGACCGAACGTACAATTGAGTGCCCTAGTGGGCGCTACTGTTGTCCTGACAGCAGCAGACTCAGGCGGAGTGTTCATTAATCGATCAACGAGTGCTAGCCCATCCTGGACATTGCCAACCAACGTAGCAGGTCTTTACTACACATTCTATGTGCGTGATGTTACGACAGGCTTTACCGTTACTGGCGGTACTATCAAAGCTAAGGCTTCAGCATCTGGCGCGGCCATTAGCGGTACTACCTTAACGAATACTCAGGGTACGGCAGTTGTTGGTGACACAATCACCCTCTTGGCTGACGGTACTAACTGGGTCATGATAGCTCAATCTGGTATCTTTGCAGCAACCTAATAAGGAGAGAATATGGCTGAAACACATATCAATGCATTTTTTGGGGCAGTAGCTGAGGCAGAAGCTAAAGTAGCTGTAGTACAAGGTGAGCTGGACGCGGCAAAGGCCGCTCTGGAAGTTAAGAAGCGGGAAGTCGGCTATGAAGAGCCAAAAGAGCCCGAGGCGGCCAAGGAAGCTGCCGGTGAACCTGAAGCATCCGAAGTTGTTAAGGTTGACGTGAAGAAAAACAAAAAGTAGGCTGAGCCTAATAGCAAGTCGCTCTGCCACCTCTACGGGGGTGGCTTTGCTATTTGATGGGGCTTATGGTATTATTCGTCTATATGAGTATCGGGGAGCGTATCCTAGAAGCGGATCGCAAATATCAGGAAAAGCAGCAAGAGCGCGCGCGTCTGTTACAGATGGCTGAGGATTGTTTGACTGAGATGTATAAGCTACAAGGTGAGTGGCGCGTGCTAACAGATTTGGAGAAAGACGAAACCGATAAGCAGCCTGGGGCCGATCCGGCTGCGACTATTAACGTTAACCCAGCAGAGGAGACAGAATAATGGCTTTAGTTGGACCAGGTGCAGTACAAAATAATACTGTTGTGCAAGGCGCTACATTAGACGGTGCGAGCGAATATGAGTATGTGACAATCCTAAATCCGTTGCCTGATGATTTTGTAATTGCGGTGGCACAAGATATTCCTGTAAATATACCTTTTGAAATCCCCGATAAGTATAAAACGACTATGGTTCAAAATGAGAACGATATACGCCAGAATTATGGCCTGAACCTTAAAAATCCTGAATTTAAATCACGGAAACATATTATAAATAATACGATTATCTTCGCTGGAAAGACTAAGAACCTAAAAGGCAGTGAAGCCCAGGTAGCAGTCCGGCAATTGGTTAATGAAATTCTGCAACGTGAGGGCAAAAAACGGCTATTAGCTGATCCTAATCTCCGTAGAGAAGTGGAAGATAGGATTATTGTACATCGTGGATCAATGCAAGAGCTCATGGATGACGGCTTGAACACTGTACGCAAGCAAATGGATGAAGCTATAAATACGTCAAACGAGGTGTTGAATGAAGAAGCTTTTCCTGGACTCAGAGAAAAAGTTAGCACGGCAGGTGGAAGCTCAGAAGCAAACACTGGCAATCCTACAGGCGACAGTCAAATCCAGCCAAAACGACTGGGACGCCCGAAAAAAGCAGATAGCTAACGATACGCAGACTACAATTGAGGTCTCCAAGAAGGCTATTGCTGACGCTCTTGTTGAGTCTAAGCAGGAGCTGGAGAAAACCAGGCAAGATACCCAAGCTGCTAATCGTGAGTTTATAGGAGCGTGTGAAGCCCAAGCGCAGAAAGTGGCTGACTTTCATAGCGCCATAGACGCTTTAGAGCGTGACAAAAAGATTTTGGTGCAAACCAATGCCGATCTTTCGCGGCAAAATACTGAATTTTCGAGTTCCATTAAAGTTAGCCAGCAAGAATTACAAGAATTGCAATCGCTGGAGACGGCTACACGAGAAAAGGTAACAGTGCTTAAAGATGAGCACGTTGTACTTTTGCACGAGCAAACCAAACTTGAGGGGCGAACCAAGAGTAAAATGGCTGATTTGAATGAACTTATAGAAGAATTTGAGTCTAAAAAGGCTGATTTTGAAAAGACACTGTCTATACTTGAGATGAAGAAGCAGGATTTGGCCAGTGAGATTGTGGAGACGCGCGCGCAAGACGACAAAGTACGCGAAAATATGGCTCTATGGAAGCAGAAATTGGCTGAAGAGGACAAAAACCTCCGTATTCGTGAGGCGCGGGTGAATGAGCAACAAAAGTCGATTGCACGCAACTACAACCTCTTAGAAATGTGATATACTTGGCTTAAGGATAGCCCCGTTTTGGGGCTTTTTTGCGTTTATGAGCACGAGAATATCACCAAACCATCGAGAAGCGCTTACTGCGGTATCTAGTATTAGTGGGCAAGATGAATATCTTTTTAGTACTAACCATGCATTGAATGTTAATGCATCAGTCTCTATCTCTGGCGTAGCAACTTCCGCAAACCAAACGAATGGCCAACAACTAACACAGATTGTTGATGCTGGTGGCGACGCGGTTACCGTTACAGGCGGGAAGCTCGACGTAAACGCCAGCTTCTTACCGTCGGGTACGCAGGATGTGAATATAGCTAATGTTGCTGGGGCTGCGATTTCTCAGGGTCATGGTACGGCAGCCACAGCTATACGCGTAGAATTACCTACTGACGGTACAGGACTCGTGGGGCTCAACGCTGGTACAAACAACATCGGTGATGTAGATGTTCTGACAGTACCGGCCGATCCGTTTGGGGCTAATGCAGATGCTGCTTCCGCAACTGGTTCAATAAGCGCTAAGCTGCGCTTCATTGCTAGCACAGGCATACCCATAACCGGCACTGTGACGGTAGGCCCCCATGCTGTTACCAATGCCGGCACCTTTGCAGTACAAGCAACTCTCGCAGCTGAAACGACAAAGGTTATTGGTACGGTGAACCAAGGTACAAGTCCTTGGGTCACGTCGAACGCGACTACATCAGTGGTTGGTAATGGGGCAGCAGCAACTGCCCAAAGAGTAACCTTAGCAAATGACTCCACTGGAATCATAGCAACAGTCGGGGCAGTAACTGCGATTACTAATGCCCTCCCCGCCGGCACAAACGCAATCGGAAAACTGGCTGCTAACTCTGGCGTGGATATTGGCGATATCGATGTGACTTCGGTTATAGCTGGCACTGGAGCTACTAACTTAGGCAAGGCTGAGGACGCAGCCCACACTACCGGTGACACTGGTGTGTTCGCCTTGGGTGTGCGCAATGATACTTTGGCCGACGTAACCAATGCCACAGCCGACTATAGCCAGCTGAGTACTGATCTAAAAGGCCGTGTGATGACCGCCGGTGCTCCGCGTGCGCTTAAGGGGACGGCACAGGTCCAGTTGAGTAATACTACTACTGAAACGACTATTATTTCGGCCACAGCTTCAACCTTTCATGATGTATATGGGATTATTCTGGCGAACACCGGCGCTTCCACAACCAAGGTGTCTATCCGTGACGATACGGCCGGAACGGTAAGGGCGATTATTGAGGTGCCGACATTAGAAACGCGCGGGTTTATGCTACCTGTTGACTCTGCGGTGCCACAGACAGCGGTTAATAAAAACTGGACAGCACAATGTGGTACGGCTACAACTGCGCTTGAAGTGACGGCCTTTTATGTGAGTATGGTTTAGGAAGGAGAGAATAATTATGGATACGAAAAAAGCTTTGGATGATTACAATGCTGGCGAACACGACCCGCGTATTGATGCTCTTATAGAAGAAGCTGGAAAGCGAGCTTATAGGATAGCTGTACGAAAGTTCTACGTAGCCTTTAAGGATAAAGATACTGACCACGAGAAATTGTATACCGAAGAACTAAAACGTACTGGTAACGAAGATATCCTGAAGGGATAGTATATGGCATTAGCCCGTGTCGGTGTACACACTGGAACAAATACTACCTTCGCTTCCACGGTAACAACTGCTTCATGGACTTCGACAGCAGGCAATATATTAATTGCTATTGCTGAGGCTGACACAGTGGCTGCGAACGGCATTACCTTCACTGGCAATAACAGCACGAGCTGGACACGAGTAATATCTACTTCTTTAGCCTCTACCTTTGATCTTGAAGTGTGGGTGGCCTACAACATAGCCGGCGGTGCAGGCCAGACAGTCACGGCTACTGATACTGGCGGTGGCGTGGATAGTCTGATTATCGTTGAAGAATGGAGCGGTGCGGCCCTCACATCTGCGGCCGACAAATCAGCCGGAGCTACCGGACTTGCAAGCTCGGCTGCTAACAGTGGGGCGAGTGCTGCAACTACACAGGCGGATGAAGTGGTAATCGGTGCTGTGGCGGCTAGCGGCAACCAGACATTTACGCCTGGTGCCAGTTATTCTAATGGGAATAAAGTAAATACGACATTTTCGAGTCTGTTCTTTGAGAGCAAGATAGTTGCAGCAACCGGCGCTCAGACTGCCGATGCTACTATTTCGGCTGGTGTTTCCTGGGTATGCCAGGTGGCGACGTTCAAACAAGCTGCGGCAGCTGTAGTGGCTTCGGGCAACACGATGCTACTGATGGGTGTTTAATGTTTGATTATTTGGTGCTACAATGTGTTTATAGGACAGCCCTTCACGGGCTGTTTTTTGTGTTTTAAGGAGATTTTATGAAGTATATCACCTCTAGCGTGGTAACGATAACTGCGGCAAATGGGCTGTTAATCCAACTCAACAAAGCGCTTACGACAGAGACTATAACCTTAGCTGCTGGAGGCACAACCTTTGGGATTATTACGGGACCTGCTGCTGCGGGAGCGCAATTTCGGTGCAATGGGCTACGAGGGCAGGGAGTTATCACGATTACGCCTAGCGCGGCTGTTGATGCAATGGCTAGCCTCCTCAATAGGGACGTGTAATGAGCACGGGTGTCCCAGCGACTGTATGGCAACCTACGGATGGCCTGAGTGACTTTAGTAGCCAAGGGGCTAACGATATTGTGGACACGCTTGGTAATCACCTAGTAGACCCCTCGGGGAGCCAGATTGTTGATACTGGAGTTATACAGACGTTTATACCTAGTACGGTTTGGGCAGAGGACGATTCATTATGAGCGATAAGGTTATTGGAGATTACACTGCTGCAGCTACCATTGATGGTAGCGCGCATTATTTGCTTATTCAACCTGGAACTAGCGCAACGGCCTATAAAAGGATAAACCGCAATACTCTGTTAGGTGTTAGCGGACAACCGGCTGATATTTCTACCGTGCAGAGCTTGACTAATAAAACGCTGGATAATACCAGCACGGTCACGCTCAAAGATACATTGTTCACTTTGCAAGACAATCTGGACACTACTAAGCAGGCAGCCTTTCAATTATCTGGCATTACTACTGGCACTACTCGAACGTACACGCTCCCTAATGCTACCGGCACTCTAGCTGATACGTCTACCGCCCAGATACTAACGAACAAAACGTTGACTTCGCCAGCGATTACGGGCGGAACATACGACAACGGGACGATTACAGTAGACTCTATTGCTGGGCATACCAGCGCTACGGTTGTAACCGTTGGTGGCGTACAAATGAACAATGGGACTATAGGCACTTCTAACGCAGTAGTAACAGCAAGCATAAACGATGGCGCCGTTACCCCAGCCAAACTTACTGCAGGTACAGGTGCGGGCTGGAGCTGGAGTAGTTGGACGCCTAGCTGGACAAACCTAACTGTTGGTAATGGTGTTGCCAACTGTAAATATATCCAGGTGGGGAAACAGGTTACTTGTAGGTTCTCTTTCGTACTGGGGACAACATCTGCTGTGGGTACTGCTATATTCTTCACGCTTCCAGTCACTGCCGTTAGTTACCCTAACATTGCGAATGATGTCGATGTCATCGGTACAGGATGGATTAGCGCCGCCGCAGTCTTAGGAAAAGCACTATTTGTTATCGCTGACACAACAACTGCCCGAATCTATACAGAAGGGGCAGCGTCCACTTACGTTAACCCTACTGACATCACTGCCAGCGTGCCAGGCGTATGGGCCAACGGGAGTATCATCAGCGGTACTTTTACTTATGAAGCGGCATAAGCGGAGATACTCGATATGTTGACTTGGCAGGAAAATTATACTAAAACGCAGCGGTTGGCTAAGACTAGTAATGCTGATGATCTGGTGCAGATCAAGCAGGATTTAAACACTGGCTACCATATGTTTAATGCGAAGTTATCGCGTTATTTTAGCCGTAAGCAGCAATTCGCGAATATTGTTGCCGGTCAGTCGATATATCAAACGCCAGTTGATTGTGTACGAATATTAGGTATGACTGCCACGACCTCGACTGGTAGTAGTTACCAGCCACCGGTTAGAGAAATCCGTAGTGAGTTTGAATGGCGGCAGATTAAAGCCCCGACGAATTATAGCTCCAGCTGGATTACATACTACTTTATGCTCGGCAATGACACGTTTGAAGTATGGCCGACACCATCAGCCAACGTTACGAATGGGTTCCGGTATTATTACCAACCACAAGATCATGACCTGAGCATTGATGACATAACCAGCACCACAACTACTGCCACGGTGAGCGTGACGAATGGCGATACGGCGGTGACTGCTTCGTCCGCCGTATTTAACACTGGCCTGAAGAGTCTGTGGTTTCAGGTGACCGGCCAGACTGATAATACCTGGTACGAGATAGTGAGTGCGACGACTTCAGTGTTGACATTGAAATCCGCGTACGTCGCACCAACTGGTGCAAGTCTAGCTTGGCGCGTAGGTCAGGCCTGGATTATCCCACCGGAATACACCGATGCTCCAATGCACTATGCGCTTGGTAATTTCTTCATGGCGCAGGGCAACGAAAAGCGCGCCCAGTATCACCTTGGTAGTGATGAGGATGGCAAGCGAGGCATGTATTGGCAGATGGTCAAGAGTTGTTTGGAAGACTATAGCTCTAGTACTGAAGGCAACGTTATGACGGATGAAGATAATTACGTAAATTCTTGGTTTTTGACACCATTACCGCCCGCTTAGGAGGATGCATGGCAGCTAAAGCAGTTATATTCAGCAGCTTCTCTGGCGGGTGGAGTACAGATAAGAAACTCGGGATTAAGTATAGCCAAGCTTATACACAGGCGTTGGATTTTCGTAAATTTCCGTCACAAATGTCTGTTTTGCCAGGCCCAACTCGTGAAGATGGGGGCGTAGTTAGGGACTTAGTACTTAACGAGGTCATGGCCAATAACGGCGTTATCTATGGCTTTGGGAACGGGGGGAACTTCTATAAGCGCACGACTGGTGGTACATGGTCAGTGGAAGGTACGCTTGACTCTGGTTGCGCTGGCATAGATTACCGCAAAGATTCCGATAGCATTTACTTATGTAGTAATAAAGCCGTGGCGCTCTATAGTCCTGTTACCGGGACTGGTACGCCAACGCTTGTGCCGACTAAATATGGCCCAAGCTTTTCGACTTACGACAACTCTGCTAATACTGGCTTTAACGTTAACTCACACCAGATTGGCAGTAGCAGTACAACGCAGATATTAGTAGCTACTAACCCCTTGAACGAAACAAGTGCTAGCATTCGTTATTTTCAGTCTGACATTGAGCCGCTAAATAAGGTTGGTGTGTTTGTGGTAGCTAAAGGTACGGGCAACTGGACACTGACATTGCATGATGGGCTGAACAACGTACTGGCCACTTCAACAATAACGAATGCTAATTTAACGAATAACTCTATAAATTACTTTAACTTTACTAATGCGCCGAACGGGCAAGTACGGATTTATGTGTCGCCGAATGCCCGAACGTACCATTCTCACCTTACTTCAACCGTAGCTGATGGCACTGTGGCATCTAGTGCAACAAATGATTTATCTACTTGCGATCTTGAAGTATGGGCTGATCGGTTGGTGCAGACTAACAACGGATTGCACCCGATGGGACGGTTTTTGCAGTATGAAATCATTGGGAATGCTAATTACTTGAGCGCTTGGGAACCGCTAAGCCCTGACCCGACTAATGCTGAGTGGTTGCGGCATAGGCTAACATTCCCGCAAGAATATGAGGTATGCGGAGTAGCATTTACCAATGAATTTACGATTGTGGCAGCAGAAATGAATACGACGCAAAGCACATCACTACCGCAGATGGGGCAATTATTCTTCTGGGACGGGATTGACCCAAAATATAATTATAACGTCCCTATACCTGAGGGGTCGCCGCAAGGCCTACATACGTACAAGAATGTAGCCTATTATTATGCCGGCGGCGACTGGTACGCTATTACTTCTCCGCTAACTGAGCCTGTGAAATTGCGGCAAATGCCTGGGTCGGCAACTGAGTTTTCTGTACTCGATACGCCTATTACGGTCTACCCGTATGCGGCTACGGTTCGCCGGGGTGTTCACTTAATGGCCTACCCTAGTACTACAACGAATACTGGCATTAATTTTGGCGTGTATTCGTGGGGAGCGGTTGATAAGAACTATCCAAATACTTTTGGGTATAACTATGTAATTTCGACTGGTTCGCAAAACTATTCATCTTCTAATAATCTACAACTTGGAATGGTAAAGAGCTTTGGGGATACGCTGCATATTTCTTGGCGTGACACGCTAAACGGTGGCTATGGAGTTGACGTTATAAATAACGCTACACCGCCGGCTGCATATGCTAAGTGGCAGGGATTGATATTGGACGATAAGTACCCGGCAAAACAAAAGAGCGGTTACTACCTAGAATGCTACTACACTATACCTAGTGGCGGTACGTCGATTACGCTTGGCTACTCGATTGATAGGGGAGCGTTCGTAACTTCTGATGCGTATACTGCGACAAACCTGTGGCAGGGGCAAGCTGGGTATGCTCGGTTTAATATTACGACCGATAACGGTGGACGCTTCCATGAACTGCAACCACAGATAGAGATTAATTTCGTGGGTACGATTGTTACGCCTACGCCAGTTATTTATATGATTGCTGTTGTTTACGACGATAATGCACAGGAAGGGTTAACGTGATTGTTGGGGCTGACAACTCGGAGCTAAGCAACCGCAAGGTTACGGTAGTTGTACCGGACTATATTGATAATACTGCTGAGTTCCCTGCGAGTAACGACCCTGGGCGAATTAACCAGCAACAGGTTTTGCCTTCGGCTATCCAGACTCGGTTGATCGGGAATTTGTTTAGCAATAATCCAAGTAGCGAGCAAGCAGGCTCGGGGATAAGGCTGGAAGGAGTTATACCTAACAATAGTTCTGGCAGATTTACGTTTACACTTTCAGACAATCAGAATAGAGAGCTAATTGCTACCTATGACATCGCCTTTTATATAGGTGAAGATGCTAATGATAGCACACAGTGGCCAAACGCTAGCTTTGGAATGGGCAATATGCCCTTCGTTGTCTATAACGATTGGGGACTAACTGACAACAGGAACATTGTTGCTAGGGCTGTTATGAGAAATAACAGCGGGGCCAATCAAAATGTAATTTGTTACTTGAGATTTAGGATTATTGCTAACCCTGGTACTTCAAGCGGACGTTAGTTACTGAGAGAAAACCCGCCGGTAGCCGTTACGCTACCGTTTTGAACTGAGGTAGTCGAGGTCGTGCTTGTGTCGATAACGGGAACTGCCGGGGTAGTATCTGGCTCTGTTTGCGGAGCTGGGTTGCTAGTAGCCCCGTCTTGAGGCGGCACTACATCTTCAGAAGATTGAGCGGGTGTGCTGTCTGGTGCTGGACCGACAGGATTAGATACCTGCGATAGTGCTTCTTGATTAGTAGGCATATCACGAATTATACCATTTTCTGGCTGGGGGCAGTTACCCTTCGGGCAGGAATTAGTATAAGCGGCCTTGCTGGGGCCACTATCTTGGTTGGCCAGTACGGCTGCCGGAACGGTTAGAAGGGTTAATACAGAGACTATGATTGCGGTTTTCTTGTATTTCATACTCGAATAGTAGACTGTGCAAGCAAAAATGTCAAGTACCTATTAAAAGTCGTAGGAATGGTATAGAATATGGTTAGGACAGCCCTCAAGGGGCTTTTTTTGTGTAGCGAGATTAGCCTTAACAGAGGCTAATTTTTATATAAGGACTACACATGAACCCCGAAAACAGTCAACAAGCCCTCGCACAACTACAACAGACACAAGCCCAAGCACAAGACCCCAACACTATATTATCTGGACAGCGCCAACAATTAGGCGTTAATGCCGCTCAGGACACCGTCACGGGCTTGAGGGGGGCTATAAACAGCACTACAAAGCTTTTGCAGCAAGTTGCACCGTCTGTGATGGGGCGTACTGGCAATTCGCTAGTTACGAGCGCCCAAGCAGGCAGAATTATCCAGAATGAGCAAGCGCCTATTAACCAGACGCTCTCTGACCAAGGGACGAAATATAGCCAAGCCGGGGAAGATTATAGTCGGTTGGAGCAGAACGCTGAGCAGGCTGCTAGTGGTTTATACCAGGGACAGCAGGATAAGCTTAGTTATGCTCAAAATTTGTATAACGCACTGTATCAGCGAGAGCAGGACGCACAGGCCGCCGCCGATAGACGCCAGGCTCGTGAGGACGCACTTAGAGCTGCCGCGGCTAGCGGCGGGAGTTTTAACCTTGGTGGAGGAGGGGGTGGTGCAACAACGGGGGGCGGCGCTACAGCGCCTGTTGTTGGTGCTAAGTCTGTACAACGAGCTGGAGGTGGTTTTAACTTTACTGACGCCAGTGGCAAAACGATTAATGCAGCGCAGTACGCGCAGGCAACGAAAACCCCATTCAGAACAGTTCTTCAGGAAATGGCTAATCACGGCGATACGGGGGCCAAAGCCGCGCTGCAGTTCGTTGGTAATGATTTTGGGTACGACGCAAGAAAGATTACAACTCCGCAATTAGCTTCACTCTACACGGCACTAACCGGTAGAAAAGCAACAGTCTACAAAGCCCCGCAGGCATACAGCCCGCCCAAATCTGTCTTAGGTATTAATAACCCGTTGGCATTAAAGAGATAATATGGCAGTCAGTTTATCTTTCGATGCTAAGGGGTATAACCCAAATTATAATGAAGGGCTTGTTGCGTCTACTAAAAAGAAAAAGGGACCTGGCGGCCTAGCCGGTTTCCTGGTTAATAATTTACCCGCTATCGGCAGCGGTATTGGGGCTGTTGGCGGTTCTTTTGTAGCCCCTGTTGCAGGGACTGTTGGGGGCGGTGCCGCAGGTGGGGCACTAGGTGAAGCTATAAAGCGCAAGATACTTGGCGAGTCACTTGACCCGACACAGATAGCCATTCAGGGTATTGAGGGTGGCGCATTAGCTGGGGTCGGTGGGGTAGGCCGAGGAGTTACTAGCGCAGCTAAGGGCTTTGTTACCGGAGGTGCTAAAGCCGCGACAAAAGAGGTTGCTGGGAAAACCGCTGCTGCTGAAACTAAGGCAGCTGGTAAGTCATTTATGAAGAACCTGGTCACGCAAGGCCAACAAGCTCAGGGTAGAGTTACTGGGACGAGTGCGGGTAGTAAGATAGCCGGAAAAGAATTGACTCCGCAGGATACCGAGCATATGCTCCGAACTTTTGATGAGCACGGTATTGCTACTGGGAATGCTAATAATACGCTTCGCGACGTAGCAGATAAGCTTAAGGTCCACGGTAAACAGATTAGTGACCATTTTACTGCCAATAACGCTCCCTTGCATTCAGCAGACACGAAAGTTATTGCTGATAATTTTACGAAAAGCTTAGCGACTAGTGACCCAGGTATTATGCGTGAAGCGAATATCTTGACTACCGATTTGCAGAATAATGTGAAAAGCACTAAAGATTTGTGGAATTTCCGTAAAACTTTGGACAAACGTATTCCCGATACGAAGATGGCTACTGACGCCGGGCTATCGGATAAAATCGCTGCTAATAAGGCGATGCGCGAATATATTGCTAAAGAACTGGGCGAAGTTCCGGGCATGAAAGGCTACCATGATCTTTCTGAGATTAAGCCTTTTGTTTCGGCCGAAGCTAAACGATTGAATAACCCTGGTGGCGGAATAGCCGGGCGCGTATTGGCGAGTGGTCCAGTGCAGAAAGCCGAGTCGTTAGCGGGTAAGACTACAGAGAGAATCGGGAAAGCGGGTGCAGGAGCACCGCCACCAGTTGAGCCTGGCGCAGGAGCTGGGACTGGTAGCTTTATGGATAGGCTTGTACGCGCTCCAGCCGCCCCATTAGCTTACCCAGGTAAGACGGTTGCGTCCGTTGGCAAACAAGAGTTAGGTCGTGGGTTTGGCGTACCGGCCGCCATGGCCGATGCTCAGCAAGAGGGCGCTCAGGATGGCCAAGCGGTTGATACTTCGGCAGGGCTACTTGATGATGGCACCGATGTGAGCGGTGATACCCAGCAAAATAGTCCCTATGACTCAGCCAACATTGCAAAGAATATTGATGCTATTCGGCAACAAGGCGGGACCGAAAAGGATATTGCAGCCTATCTCTCTAATGCAAAAGCATACCAGGAAATGGTAGCTACTCAGGGTACTGGCGGCAAGCCTATCAGCGCTACGGCTGCCGATGCTATTGCTAATGCACAGTCGGCGTTAAGTTCGATCGATACTATAGAACAGCAATTGGCAGCAGACCCTTCTGTACAAACTAGAGGTGCAGCGAGCGCTATTGCCAATCCGTTCGGGATTACCAGCCGACTAGCCGGAACTGGCCAGTACGACGCCGCTTTGTCGAATGCTAAGGATGTTATTGCTCGGCTGCGTACTGGTGCCGCTATTAGTAATTCGGAAGAGAAGCGGTTTACTGCAATGCTTCCGCAACCGGCTGACTCGCAGGCAGTTGTGCAACAGAAGTTGAGTTTGCTTAAAAACGCACTGAACACGATAGTTAACCGTGTAGGTGGCAACAGTGACGATCTATTACAAGAAGCTGCTCAGGCAGCACAATAAAGGAGCTATTATGAATACTACGAAGAAGACAGGGTCATTCCACGGTAAGAGTAATAAGCTCGGTGGCGGTGGCCGCTTTGCTCAGATGGAAGCCAAAGGTGTGAGCGGTGGTTTAGCTGCATACATTGGGCGGAAACTTTACGGTAAGAAAAAGATGACCAAAATGGCTGCTAAGGGTAAAAAATAGCTACTGCGTACCGAAGCCTAGATCATCCCTTTGGTTTGTTTGAGAGGTCAGTTGGCATTCTTGAATTTGTTGTTTTTTGGATGCTAAAAGATTATCCCAATATGCTTGTGGGTGCAATCCGGTTGAGTTTTCGTTATACCAAGTATCGATTGTGGCTATGCATTTATTGAGAGTAATGGCTCTCTGGTTGTCTTCAAAAGCTTTTTTATCTGCAATATTCTGTTTGGCTTCTTCGCGCTCCTTTTTTTCATTTTGAATTCTGATTTGGCGATCATTCTGTAGTTTATTATTCAGTACTATTGCGCCCATGCTTCCGCCGACAAGTAGAACGGTAACAACAATAATTACTACATGCCAATAACTAATCTTGGTATCTTTAGACATTGCGGTTCCTTATTAGGCCGCATAGTAGCACGAAAACTCTAACTAAGCAAGCGTCTTACGTCGTCGCTGAGGTTTTTGGCTTGCTCGGGGTAGGCTTTGTAGAACCCTACTTGGTTCGGCTGCAATAGGTCTTTGCGATGTTTAGTTTTCATGGCTTCACGGCGTTCGTGGGCGGCTGTGTCGCTTGGTTTTATTGCCGTGGCTGCTATGTCGTCGCCGTAGATTATTCGGCCGTTACGGATTATAGCTTTTTTATGCATCTGGATTCATCTTTTTCATAAGCTTGTCTCTTTCGTATATGGCGGTCTGGACTTCATCATAGGGGTCAATAAAATTGCTGACTGGTTCCTCTGGCTCTGGCTTTTTGTCGACCTTCTCTTTCAGGATTTGTTCGACTACTGTGAGCTTTTTGGTGATGTCTCCTAGTTTGTAACCTAGGGTGAAGGTTGCAAAAAGCGACAGAGACCAGAGGATGTAGGCCATTACTGCTCCGTATTTTCGAAGACCAGCCCGAGTCCTACTTTGATAGTTTCGGCCGCCATGCCAGTTGCGTGCGCGATGACCTCACGTACTACTACGTACGGGTCAACGACACCATCGGCCATAACATCGACCAGCTCATCGCTTTTCTTGAGATTGTAGCCGTAGCCTTTGGGGGCATTCAGGGCTTCTTCTAGTTTGAGTTCGGCTGGTAAATTAGCGTTGATGAGCAGTTGTTGGAATGTAGAGCGTAGGGCCTTACGGGTGATCTCCGATACATCCAGCTTACTGAGTTCTAGAAGCGTTACGCCCCCGCCTGGCACAATACCTTCGGCATAAGCGTGACGGGTTGAGTTGATGGCATCCTCGATACGGAATTCCAGTTCTTCTTTGGAGGTATCGGTTGCAGCACCGATTTTGAAGATTGCTATCTTGCCTTCCAGCTTGGCTACGCGGTCTTTTAGCTTTTCTGCGATGGCTGGTATTTCTTCGGCCGCAATCTGGTCTTTGATTTCGGCAATCCGTGTTTGGACTGCCTCAGTTTCGTTGCTGGCGAAGATAGTTGACTCGCTCTTGTTGGCAATGGCTTTATCGACTGAGCCGATGTAGTGGGAGCGCGGCTTGCCATCTCGGGTAATGACGAAGTCTTTTAGGTTAGTATTTTCGCTAATGAGTTCACAATTTGCGTAGAGCGCGATGTCACTTAGCAAATATTTACCAAGTTCGCCATACATAGGAGGTGTTTTGATTATGACGGCATCAATTTGCCCGGCATTAATGGTATTCACGATAGTGGTGTAGGCGGCATCTTCGATATTGCCGACGAACAGGATACGTGGTATCTGGCCTTGTTGCAGGCCATTGGCCTTCATAATACCATTCAAGATATCAATTGCGTCGGCACTGGAGGTGAGGCGCTTGCTGGAAACGACGACGTAAGGGTCGATTAGTTCTTTTTTACCCGATTGTAGGGCTGTAAAGCCAGACTGTAGGTAGTAGCCATCAATATACTCGCGCTCAACTTCGCTAATGGGTGCTTTTTCAGTCAAGATACCGCCGTCCTGGCCTACGTAGAGGATGGCTTCGGCGATTAGCTGGCCTATGAGTTCGTCGCCACTGGAGATAACTGCTACTTCTTTGAGCTTGTCGTCTTCTACTGGCACTACCATTCTCTCTAAGGCTTCCAAAAGCTTGTAGCTGTCTTTGGTAATAGTCTCGCTCACATCCATCGGATGCTGACCGGAAGCTACGGCTTGGGCGGCGTATTGGAATAGTAGGCAGGCTAATAGTGCTGCTGCAGTAGAGCCGTCACCAGCAATTGTATTGCTGGTTTCGGAGGCTTCGATAATGGCCTGCGTGCCCATATTGAGTGGCCGGTCGCTGAAAAAGGTGTCTCGTAAGATAGTGATGCCGTCGCGGGTATAGACTGGGCGACCAAAACCCTTTTCGAGCATGACATTGCGGCCTTTGGGGCCGTAGCTGACTGCTGCAGCTGCGTAGGCTTCTTTGACGCCCTCTAGGAGTTTTGCTCTAAATTCTTCTTCGCGTAGTAGGATGCGACCTTCTTTTTTATCTGCCAATTACTTATCCGCCTTTCTATCGAGTTCTTTCTTTATTGTTACTGCAAGATTGATAAATGTAGTTAAATTACTTTGGTGAATACTTGCGATATTGCTTTCACCCAGCAAGGTTGCTTCTTCTGCTTTCATAGCTCCGATAAGCTCTTCTAGTGTTAGACCGTCAGGAATTATCATTTATTGCTCCCTGTTAAATATTTCGTAAGCTTCTTCGTAAGCTTTAATAAATAACTCTCTGTAGAACTTTCCCATACTTTCCATGGTCGGGCTGTAGCCATCCGCTACGGGGTCTATATTAACTTCTAGATCTTTTGTTATGTTGCCTTTGGTAGCACTAAAATAGAAAACCGACAAAGAATTTACTGAGCTGTTGATATACCTAACTGATATTGGATCGTTCATTATTGCTCTAATCCAAAAGAGCCGGCACCGTCACTGTGGACATTGCGGGCTGCGCTATTAGGATCGTCCTCGGCGATAAGGCTGGTAAGTTTGATAAAAGCAAACTTCTCGTTGTCTTTTTCGATGATATTACCGCGTTCGCTAAGGGCAGTCCAGAAAACCCGCTGGCCTATTTTCGACTGCCAGTAATCGTAGAGTTTGCCAAGCTTTTCTTCATCCATCCAACTGACCTCAAAGGCGAATGACCACATGCCGAAATAATTGAATTTATCTGGCAACGCTACTAAAATACCGCTTTCGGCCGTTTCTTTGTCTTTTCCACCAAAACCGTACTCGTCAGTCTCTAACTTAATCTTAGCTAGATCGTTGAGTGCATTCATGGGCAACCTCAATCTGCATAAATACCGACACATTAAACCGCAGAGTCATGTGCCGGCGTTTATATAGATTAGATCTCTGCGGTCGCGCTAATCCTTATTATACCAGTTTGTTTTTGTCGCAACAAATATGTACAATAAAGCTTAAGGAAAGCCCTGCGCGGGCTTTTTTATTTACTCAAAATTATGACCAACACTAGAACAACCATCACCCAGGAGCTGCCAGTGACTGACGCCGACAGTAATCCTACAGTAGTAGCCTACAGAGTCGGGCAACTTGAGAACGCCGTACGTGCAGGCTTTAAAGAGCACAACGAAAAACTAGACCGCATGGTAGAGAACTTTGCCACCACATCTGACTTAACAACCCTCGCAGGCCGTGTGGGCGACCTGGAGAACGACCGCAAGTGGTTAGCCCGTTTGGTCATTGGGGCCGTGGTATTCGCGGTGCTTAGTTTGATTGGTGTGGGTTTTAAGACATTAGGTAACTAAGGAGGTTCTATGAGCCAACAAGCTATTTATCAAGCGTGGAAGCCCACGGTACTTAACCGAGTATTAAATGTAGATGGCGGTAACCCTGGCCAATGCAGTCAAGCCGTCCTAAGCTATGGCCTGTCGTTGTTCCCCGGCGTAGGCTGGTACACCGCCTTTCCGCCCACACCCTACACTAAGGATTTTGGAGCCAAGCACAACCCGGTGTACTTCGATTGGATTGCGAACGACCACAACAACCCTAACCAAGTACCCGAACAAGGCGATGTGATGGTGTTCGGCGCCACGCCGCAAGCTGGCTATACTAACGGCTTCACTAATCCTTACGGGCATACGGGCGTGTGCGATAGCGCAGATGCTTCTGGTTACTACTTACTACAACAGAACTCACCGGCACAAGGACAGGCCGTCAATGTGAAGTTCTACGCCTGGAAGTTCCGACCATGTCTTGGTTGGCTGCACCCTAAACTGGCCGGCACTGCGCCAGCGCCTACACCCGTTCCCAAAGGCCAGACAGTCACATTACCTGCATGGGTACAGAGCTGGGCTGCATACCGGCCTGGAAGTGGCTTAGTTAAAGGCTCTGCTGACCAGGTAGGCAGTTTGCTACCCGGCAAATACGGCGGTCTTAGCTATTCTGTTCTGCAGTGGGTTGGGGACTACGCAGTAAACATTAAGACAGAGTCATTTGGTGTCGTCACTATTTGGGTGAAGAACACTGATGCTGTCATAAATTAAGGAGCAATATGAATTTATCGAAATACAACAAAACAATCACCGCAGTCGTAACCGGCCTTATTGGTTGGGCGACTGTTGTAGTAACATCTGACTCGGCCGCAGTTACGGCCGGTGAGTGGATAATGCTTGCGACTGTTCTTGCTACTGCGCTTGGTGTGTACCAGGTTAAGAACCAGCAATAATTACCGTTCGTATAAATAAGCGAAGATAAGATAACGGGGGTCGTTTCGGGGATTGAAACCTCTCGTATAAATAAGCGCCTATGGACAACGGCATGATGGGTGTGCTACAATGAAGGCCTGACTTGCTAGCCATGATCTCCCGCGAAAGCGGACACAAATCATGGTTTCGTCATGACTAATCCTCCGTTTTTGCAGAAATGTAAAACGGAGGATTTTTCTGTCAAATAAAAACTTTTTTTACAACAAAACAATTAAACACCCCTCACTACTTACAGGCCGTCAAGACGTGTAAAAACTAGTAGTCATAAACACGCCACCGAGAGGTGGGTATACGACATAGCCTTGTGTCTGTACGGTGGGGGATGTTTGCCCAGAACTTTGGTTGTGGGCGTACCTTAAAAACTTATGTGTACTAGTGAGGGATACCATTACGCCTCTGACGCAAATGCGTACCATGAACTTTCGAGTTCGGAGTTAAAACCTAGGCGTAATGCCCTCTCTCATACACATAAGTAATAAGGATAATGGAGCGTAGTTCAGTGGTAGAACGCCTCGCTGTTAACGAGGATGCCGAAAGGAATCGCAGGTTCGAATCCTGCCGCTCCAGCCAACAAATACGTTTAGTGACAAGTGATCATAGGCACTAAACGTCAGCTCGAAACGACCATTAGAGCTAATCAGCAAAATGGGGTGTATTTGATTTGTTAAAAAATGGGGGTACGTGGTGAACGGATATTTTGTAACCGTCAGCAACAATCTGCTTGAGGATAAGCACTTTGAAAAAATGGGTGGGGCGGTATGGTTGTATATGTGGCTTATAGACAAGATGACAGAGATAAGTGAGGGTCTTGGCATAGTCAGTTACGGCAACCCCGTGACTATAGACGACGTCCGCGAGAACTTCGCGGGCATGTCAGATCGTACCTATCACCGTATGGTGGCCAAGCTCCGGCAAGGAGGCTACATTAACACCGTGCAAGCGAAATACGGTCTGTACATAACAGTTAACAAACCAAAGAAATACTTTGGTAACCAAACAAGCCCTGCCAAAAATGGCAGAGTTAGAAAACAAGCCCTGCCAAAAATGTCTCCAGCCCTGCCAAATGTGGCGGACAGCCCTGCCAAAAATGGCATAGCCCTATATATAGATAACAATACAACTAACAATACATTTACAAATAACTCTACTGACGTAGAGTTAGGCGAAAAAAAATCGCCAGCTAAAAATACGCATCGAGAAAATGTGTCAAAGCTTTACTACGAAGCCGTCAAAGCATTAGATTTGCCAGTGCGAAATCACAACAACGTGAAGGCCAAGATTGCGGAACTGGGCCGGGATGCCGACCATGAGAAGATCGTCAATTACCTGGTGTTCATGCGTGATCAGTTCGCCTCCGTAGATTGGGAGTTTAAGCCGCATATATCCGAAGCGCTCGATATTTTCAACAAACGCGGCACGATACGCGACACGTTCAAGAAGCACGTTACGGCGACAAAAGAACAATCAACGGCATGGAAGCCAAGGGGTAAAACGCAATGAGTCACAGTGTTTTGATGAAGCGCACAGGCCAAGTCTACACGCTAGAGGATGAAGACGCCGAAGAACTAAAACTAAAACGATTTGCTGCCACCCGGCCATTCCTGATAGACCTGGAAGGCGATCAATACCAGTCGAGCGACATACAGTCGATTACCAAGAACCCAGAGACTAAGCACACGATACCGGATTTTGAACAGGCCGCGCTACCAGAGGGGAATAAATGCCATGGGGCAAACTCAATACAGAACCAGGTTAATCAGATCATCAAGGATGAGCACCCGGCCGACTGGTCAAAGAAAATCCGCGATAGGTCGTTCCGAGAGGTTACCCGGCAAAGACTGCGTGCGGCTGCGCCTACTGGTTGGTGTGATTACAAACAAGGGGAATGCGTATGCTGACTACCGAGTAAAAACAAAAATCTAAAAGCAAAAAATAGGGGACAAACAGAGAGAGGCGAAAAACCTCTCTTTTTGCTGTGATAAGTATCACATGTACATTGCATTTAATAATTTTAGCTGAATATAAGCGTAACCGGTGGGAGAAAACGGGAACAAAATGCATTTATCGGAGGCGAGAGCCTGCGTGCAGTTTAATTTGCCCTGGAACAGCGGGCAATGCTAATTAGCGAAGCTTTTGAATTGTACCGGCTGGATGTTATTATCTTCCGGAACCAGTCCCCTAAAACAGAGGAGACGCACCGCTGTGCGCTAAAAGTACTGCTAGCCTTCACCGAAGATATACCAGTTGAGTCACTGACTTTTGATCTGATACGGAACTGGAAAATCCATTTAGATAAACGGCGTGAACCGTCTACTGTTCGAGAATATATTATACGTCTACGGGTTGTGTTGAGACACCTACAGCGGAGAGGATACCGAGTAGTCGATTACGACCTCATCTCTATACCAAAAAGGCCTCAGAAGGTCCCAGAATTCTTAACGAAGGAACAGGTGGCGGAGTTGCTTACAGCAATTGGCAAACCTACACGCGGCTACCCAAGGAAAGCGCGGCTGCGTAATACGGCAATTATCAGTTTGCTCTATGCCTCGGGTATCCGAGCTAGTGAATTGCGACAACTAGATCGTGCAAATATCAGAGACGACAACACCTTTACGGTCATTGGTAAGGGGAGCAAGGCGCGGCTCTGTTTTCTTGATGATCGGACCCGGCAACTTATAGACGCGTACTTGCTGGTACGCACAGACAGCAACCCCGCGTTATTTATAGCAGATCAGACAGGCCGGCGGTTATCTAAATCCGGTTTACAGATTATCTTCGCGCGTGCTTCTCGACTTGTTGACTTCAAGACACCTGTCCATCCGCATGTTTTGCGGCATAGCTATGCCACGAATTTACTTCGGAACAACACCAATCTGCGCTATGTACAAGAGTTCTTAGGCCACAGCAGCATACAGACTACGCAAATGTATACTCATGTTGTGAACCAAGACCTAAGAAAAGTGTATAATGAGTCGCATAGTTACTAGATAACCTTGGCAAGGATTAGGTAATACAAAATCTTCTTGCATAAGCCTATTGACTTTTTGCTTTGCTTTTGTTAGAATAGAGCTTAGTTCCTTCACAAGCAACAAATGTTTTCCAGATAAACAATAAAAATCTGTGCGGCTAAGTTCGCGTCCTTGCCAAGGACGAGGCCACGGGTTAGAGTCCCGTCACCCGCACCAAATTAGATTGTCACCCCTGGAAGAACCAGGGGTTTTTTATTTCCCGGAGGTCATGACTAGCAAGTCACGATTTCCGACAGAGTAAACAACTCTGGGTCACCGTAATAGAGCAAACAAACGGCTTGATGAGTCGGCCCAACCTCGGTAGACCAAAAATTGAGAGACAGATGATGCTGTGGAGCATCTAAACGTTCTTTAACAGATAGCAGATACGAGTAGCGACAGGGGCTATAACGGTTGTAGGCCGGTATTCTACAACAGCCTAGTACTAGCTGGTAGTACTCCCCGTAGCCCTACCGGCGGTTAAATGGTTACCCTCCCAAGCTACCGCTACTCATACCTGCTATTTGAAGAAGAACACGCAAAGGAGACACGATGAGAACACTCATTGCGGTCCTGTTAAGTGCGCTCTTGCTCACTTTACACGGCTCCCTACTTAAGAATTTAGAGACAAAAGCAGCGGTACACCCGAAAGCAGGACAGCGGCACAACGCCACACTAACTGCTAAACCATCCGAGCGAGTACTTACCGTACAAGCCGCCGCACCTGTAGCCCCGCCGGTACAGGAAACGCCAGAGTCTCAAACAACACAAGTAACGGGATGCGAAAGCTACCGACCCTTGCTCGCCCAATATAACTGGGACGTAAAAGTAATGTTCGCAGTGATGCAAGCCGAGTCTAACTGCAATCCTAATGCAGTCAGCCCACCGAATTACGATGGCCTACGAGATTTTGGCCTACTTCAGTTGCACGGACAAGAGATTTACAACCCCACAGCAAATATACAAGCTGCTTACAATATTTGGCTTAGGCAAGGATACGGAGCATGGAGCGTTTGGAATTCAAACGCATATCTTCGTTACTTGTGATCCAGAGGTCGCATGAGCTGTTACGCGCAATATTTAGACACTACTCAGATGCCCTCTCTCAGCAGGGCAAGTAGGTTAACAGCTGGCCTATGACAGCTTTTTTGACCTCTGGATAACCAATTAACTATCACCAATGGAGCACAATAGCGCCAGCACCGGACAGATAAGCAACGTATGGCTTGTGTTCGTTGCTGGTACTTGTGTGCTCTGTAAAGCGTAGTTGTGCTGGTAGTGAGTAAGAATAGGGCATTCGGTTGAAGCTAGTAGCACTAGCGTGACCCGAATAAATACTTGGCTTACCTATGGTCAAGAGGTAATAGAACTCATTGCCAGCACCATGCGCTTTACCCCAGACGGGGGTGGCCGAGAACGCACATTCAAATGCAGAAGTAGTATTGTGCTCGGCTCTCCCCGCCTGGTGGGTTGGTATCCGTCCAGTTCCTCTATGCCGAACGCGCTAAGCATAGATACGTAACTGGCGGATATCAGCCGATCAGAACACATATAAGGAGGCTATATGAACATTTTAGTAAGAGATATTTCGGGCAGCGCCTACACCTTCGACAAAGATAGTTGGGCATTACGCTGTGCACATGACTTGGTGCAGATAGACGAATACGGCACAGCCTGGTGCCCCACCTGCAAGAATGCCGACATGACTGATGGCGATGCTGACCGGGCGCTGGACAATAAACAAACTGAGGATTTTGAAAGGATTTACGACCATGAGTGATTTACATACAGAACTAAAAACGGCCGGCCGACAACGCCAGCGCGACCAATTGAACGCAAAGACCGAGACGCTACGCTACACGGTAAAAGGCTTGGCCTTGCTGCTGGAAGCCACAGCGCTAGGCATTACCAGCGCCTACGCGATTTATAGCGGCTGGACTGACGCAAAGCTCCCTACATGGGGCGCAGATGTCCTGATGGTTGCCGGTGTGTGCATCGCGCTGCGGGCATTCGTGGAGTTCGTTAAGTTTTTGAACCGGAGGTAGTATGACAGATACAGATCACCCTGTTGACATCATGGAAGGCGTTATAGAGCCAGATGAAGTCGGTAATGTGGTGGGCGTTGATGAGATTACAGCCTCGGAGGTATCTAAAACAGTTGCCGACCTACTGGTGCAAGCGATGATGTTCGATATGGGTATTGACTGGGAAACCGGCTTGCTTGTACCAAAGCAGCAAGACAATACGCCATTTTGGCTCAAGAGATGGAAAGAAAACCAGCAAGGTGGCGACCGACAACCAGGAGACTACGAAGGAGGGCATGATGAGCAACCGATTAAATCAAGAGCGTGAAGAAAACTTACAACCACAACGCATGGAAAGTTGCCAGAAAAAGCTTGAAGAAATGGGTTTTGACGTTAAATCTGATGGCTCTACTCTACTATCCTTTGTCTACAAAGGTAAGCAAGTACAATTCTGGCCATACTCTGGCTGGCATTCTGGCGCAACTATCAGAGACGGACGTGGTTTTAAGCACCTTATAGACCAATTAGAGGAGGAGCGATGAAAGATGACCCTAAAGCGGTAACGCGCGTACAGATATTTAACATAAAGCCGAGCCTGGCCGCTACTAAGAAACTGGCGGTCGAGCTTACGAAGTTCATTGACGACAATAGGCTATCAACAAATATTGCTGGTAAGAAATATGTGATGGTTGAGGGCTGGCAGTTCGCCGGTTCACAACTAGGGCTTGTGGCAATACCCAGTGACGCAACAGATATCTCTAATGACGCTGAGATTAAGTATAAGTCTAGCGCTGAGGTAATTCACGTCGCTACAGGAAACTTAGTGTCACGCGGCTTTGCAATTTGTTCTACCAAAGAAGGCAAAAAGAAATCCTTTGACGAGTATGCAGTGGCCTCTATGGCTCAGACCCGCGCAATCGGCAAAGCCTACCGTAATAACTTATCCTGGCTGATTAAAATGGCCGGGTTCGAAGGTACGCCGCGAGAAGAAATCACCGAAGACATCGAAGAAACCATGGTTGAAGACCTAGGCCGGATTAAGGCTAATGTCTTCGCAAGGTTTAAAGAGGTTGGCATATCGGACTCGGCTGTGATGCTAGAGATTATCCAAAAAGCCACCGGTAAACAAAGTATTGATAACGCCGACGATGCAATGCAGGTGTTGGCAGAATTGGCGAGGGAAGATTAATATGGCGACTGACGCAACACTACAGAAATTTGAAGAAAAGATGCTTAAGCAGGTTAGCCCGCTTGAGCAGAAGTCTGTGGAGCTGCTTGAAAAAGCTACACAGCAACTAGTATCGGACGACGTTACTCTGGCGCAGGCTGTAGCCGTTAAGAAAGAAATTAACGCCCACAGCAAGCTCGTAAAAGAGTCCCGTCTAGCCCTCACCCGGCCGATTGATGACATGAAGAAACTCATCATGAGCAAAGAGTCTGAGGTTATGTTGCCGCTCGAAAAGGCCAAGGCTGATATCTCGGACAAGATTTTGACCTACGAAGAAGAGTTAGAGCGCTTACGCCTAGAAGAAGAAAATCGCATTGATCGCATACTGGATAGTATCAGCGTTGCTGTCTGGACGTACGAAACTGTCGCAGATGTCGATGCTCGCGGCAAAGAGATTAAAGAAGCCTTTGCACTGCTGAGTGAGTCTGATAAGAGTAATGCAAAAATCAAGCTTGCACTTACGACTTCGGTTGACGCGCTAACCACTCGAAAATCCAACCTAGAGGAAGAGGAACGCCAACGCGTCGAACGCGAGCGCCTAGCCAAAGAGGCTGAAAAGCAGAGCGCCGAACGCGCCAGCTTGGAACGGGAGCGGGCTGCAATCGAGCAGAAAGAACGCGAACTCCAGGCTGAAAAAGAACGCCAGCAGCGCGAGCTAGAGCGCCAGGAGCTAGAAGCTAAAGCACTTGAACAACGCAAGGCTGAGGCTGCGGCAGAAAAGGCTCGCCCTAAATCGAATATTGCTACACGGACTGAGTTCGAGGTTGAAAGCCCGCACCTAGTTGACCGAAAATATTGCAGCCCTGACGGTGTAAAAATCCGTCAGGCGATCAAAGACGGCGCGACTGAAATCGCCGGAGTTAGGATTTTCCAGACAAAATCAGTGCGTTAGGGGGTAACATGAGGTTCAACACAGCAATACCATACGAAGCAAAGCGGGCGTCTGAGTATCTACGACGGCTGCATGAGAAGAAGAATATCGTTGAGGTTAAGCGGGTCAGCCCAGTGCGGTCGCTTAGCCAAAACAGCTATCTCCATCTCACTTTTAGTGTATTCGGCTTGGAGCTGGGCTATGAAGCTGCGGAAGCCAAAGTGATATATAAGCGCCTGGTGAACCCTGAGCTGTACATCTACAAGAAAAACGGCCAGGTGTTCTTGCGGTCTAGCGCTGAGCTTACGACCAAAGAAATGTCTGACAGCATCGAGAAGTGGCGGAAGTACGCAGCTGAGCAGGGTATAGATATCCCAGCTCCTGGCGATGACGAGGCTTTGCGGTATTGGGAGAACGAGATTGAGAGAGAGGGTAAATATTTATGAATAAAGGAGCAAATATGAGCAAAAAATTCAATGGTCTACGTCACGGCGAAGTAGCCCTAATCCCGGTTAAAGAAATCCCCGGTGGTCACAAACTAAAGCGCGGCGATTACACCCTAGCGCACAGTGAAACCGGCCATCACCATGTTCTTGAAGGTTCGTTATTCGAAGTTACCGAGGCCGACAAAGATCGGCTATTCGTACAAATTTTTGGTGATACTGCAATCGTACACAAAAAGACCCATGATAAGCACAACACTATTACCATTCCGCCCAGTCTGCTTGAGCGCTATGAAATGGTTGAGTATAACCCGGCTTCTAAAGCTATTCGAAAGGTAGTTGACTAGCATGATTAATCCAGAACTAGGCTACTCAGATAAAACCCAAGCCTTAATAGAGCGGCAATGCCGAAATGTGGAACGCAAGTCATTTCGTTTGCAAAAAGACAAAGCAGCCGAAGCGATATTGAAGACCTACGATTTGTTTGATCTACCAAGACCAAAACGTGTTGTGTGGTGCGCTGATCCGTTCACTTCTGTTTATCAAGGGTCAGCAGGGTCAGCAGGGTCAGCAGGGTCAGCAGGGTCAGCATGGTCAGCAGGGTCAGCATGGTCAGCATGGTCAGCAAGGTCAGCATGGTCAGCAAGGTCAGCAGG
>ERZ1292642.176-Hain-H14-01um-R1-176-length-42635-cov-7_pt1 | contig 42635 bp, 65 predicted proteins | sample MGYA00564403_ERZ1292642 | MGnify/ENA primary metagenome ERZ1292642 (study PRJEB36523, sample SAMEA6512643) | groundwater metagenome | collected 2019-01-09 | study: AquaDiva: Metagenomics assemblies of 32 groundwater samples
ATAGGCGGCATGGGCGGCGGCATAGGCGGCGGCATAGGCGGCATCGGCGGTGGCATGGGCGGCGGCATCGGCGGCGGCATGGGCGGCGGCATAGGCGGCATCGGCGGTGGCATGGGCGGCGGCATCGGCGGCATGGGCGGCGGCATAGGCGGCATCGACGGCATGGGCGGCGGCATAGGCGGCATCTCTCACCTGCTCGATAGTAGCCTTGCCTCTAGTCCATGCCTCGGTAGTTTCAAGGGCAATCCGTGGTCTCTCTTCCCCTTTCATCACATAGGGGAGGGCTAGCCTAGCGCACTGGCAGGCAGCGAGCACCAGCAGTTTGTGCTCCGGGGAACCAGGTCCGCCAGATAATTTCCCAGCAAACCAGAGCATCCAGTCACCTCGCTCGCACTTAGCCCAGGCCTCATCAAGGGAATCAAACTTTTCTGCCCATTTTAAGGCCTCGCCACACGCTCCTAGCGTTTTAATCGGTTTAATCCATGCTTTCATATCAATTCCCCCTCTCTTTACTGATTATTTCCCGGTCTATCAGGTCATAGGTTAGCTCGTAGCTGTGAGCCAGCCTAACCTCCAGCCGGTGGTTACGCTGTGCGATTGCGGTCTCTATCCATGTATTCATTGTCCTAAGCCTCCCTGATTCTGATTTCTACGCAGGTAGAGGCACTGGGTGTGATGGTGATGGCGGTGCTGCCCATTATATGCAGAGACCCATCCTGATGTATGTAGGCGCGGATGTATTCCCCATGCTTTCCGGTAACGAACTTAATGTTAGCGTTAGGTGTTAGCGGGTAGTCCTTGAAGCTACCACTTTCACAGTAGTAGGTGTTAGTGGTTTTATCACCGAATAGAGCATCAACCTTAGCTTGCATTTCCCGGACTCGCATTTGGGCAACTTCCAAGGCTGTTCGTTCCTGCTTAGTCATTGACATTGTTCCTCTCCTTCCCTTGCCTGCTACACTGAGTCAGGCTTTGTTAATACATTGAGAATGGTAGGCGTTATACGTTATTTGGCTATCGTGGTGTAAATGCTTCTTACCTTGGTAATTCCGACATATATGACATGTCCCCCGGAGCCAAGGCATCGCCTTGAGCTTCCTGCGGTCTACTTTGCGGTTGACACAACCCCGCGCATCAACCAGTTCGTGAGAGATGTCCCAGCTATGCTTTGATACCGTTCCCATTGTTCTCTCTCCTTACCTGGCAGCCTGTCCGTTGCATCTGGCTATATCCTATCATACCCTATCCTATCTTGTCAAGTGCTTAATTTGTCCCGTCTATTATGCTTACTCCTTGCGTTAGCTATGCTTACTACCTCCGTCCATCCATACCGATGCCGTAAGCATACCTGACATTATTCCGTAAGCATTTACGCTAACTACTCTGTAACACTTGACAACCTCCTCCCTTTCGTGATACTTATTAGCTATGACTCAATCGTCTTCTAAGCCGTTGATTTCTAAACCTGATAAGCGGCGTGGACATCCCCAGACTAATCCACGCTCCCTCGCTAATCTACGCCCCGGTAATCCACCTGTCGATACCGGCAAACATGGCTACTCCCTCAAGTCCAGGTTGATTGACGCCCTTATGAGGTCATCCGACCAGCCACTCACCCCAGAGACTGTCGGAGACCAGATTGTCCTGGCTACCATCAGGGGCGCTATCGACCTGGTTCCAGTAGCCCTCCGTGAGACATGGGACAGGGTAGAGGGCAGCGTTACCCAGCAACAACCATCTGGGACTAACCTGCAAATCAATATCGTAGTATCCCCAGCTGGCCAGGAGTTATTGATGAGGCTTAGGGCACAGGGTGGTAAACCAGCGTTGAAGGAAGGTTAAGGGAGGGGTTTTGATACTACTCTTTTCTTTCTCTTATATGTTGCCTCAGCGTTATACCTAAATGAAGCTAAAATGGTGCGTTATACCTAAATAGGCACGGGGCATATCTTCTCCGATATGCCGCTAGACACGGAAAGTGGTACTATATTCTATTATAGGGGTTAAGGAATAGGCACGGAGCGTGCTTGACAGGATATATCATTTCGGATATACTAATTTATCAGGGGTGATATAAAATGAGGGGAAGGATAAAGAAGTCGAAGCAAACGCTAACGATACGGAGTGAGACTGGGCGATATATCAGGGCGGTAGTGACAGGGGTAGGAAAAGGGAGGAAAGAGGGATACATGAAGTTATGGCAAGACACTGGGTGGGAGGAAGGGCTTGGGGGATTAAGGGGGGAGAGTTTAAAGGTATTACTGCATTTAGTGTTGACGGCGAGGTGGTGTAATGAAGTAAGCGGGCCGACGGAGACTTCGAGGAAGATGGGGATAGTACAACCCAATGTTAGCAGGGCATATGGGGAGTTGGTAGGAGCTGGTTTTATACAGAAAGTAGAGGGAAGATACACATTAAACCCTCTTTTCTGCTGGAAGGGAGACGATGAGCAGTATGAAGATATGGTGGCGTTATTCTCGCCTAAAAACAGGTTAGTCAATCTTACGGCATTAGCGGACAGGATGTAATGAAGTGCCAAGTCTGTCAAAACGAGTGCTCGGATAGCTTAATACTGGCGAGGCATGTGCTTGGAAGCGAGGGACATGAGCAATTAAAAGTCTGGGCAGAATCGCAAGTTAAGACTCTCCGTGCTGGCTTAAATACATCCGCAGAGAGGGGAGTGGATTTAACCAAAGCGATGGCTTTTCGCACCGACACTGGCGAGGTGATTGCTGAGGCAGAGAGAATCTTGAGAGGTGAAAGATATGCCTGAATATACTGAACTTATTGAGGGGACTGGGCCGGCAGCAGGATTATTGTTCTGTAAGGCTTGCCTGGAAAGTCCAGGGTCGCCTTGGACAATGTTCGCTGTCGGAAGTCGTATCCCTACATCTTGCCGTAGATGCGGCCGAAAGTTTATCAATATAGATAGGTGGGATGAGGCAGAGAGAATCTTGAGGGAGTCTAGTGGTCACTGATACAGCCAGCAAGGTCACTATTCGCACCACCCGTATCTTTGACGAGACGCTATCGGCGTATCTGTCCGGTAAACGCCGGATGCTGCATGAGGGTGGCACTTCCTCGTCTAAAACGTGGTCTATCCTGCAAGCTCTCCTGATGATAGCCAGGGAGTCACGTCATCATATCCTTATATCAGTAGTTTCTGAGTCATTACCGCACTTGAGACGGGGGGCTATTCGTGACTTCTTCCGCATCATCGGGGAGAGTGAGGATAACAACCCTCGTTGGTCAAAGACGGCATTTACCTACACACTACCCAATGCTACGATTGAGTTCTTTGGTGCTGATGATGCTAGCAAGGTGCGCGGCCCGAGGCGTGAAGTACTATTCATCAATGAGGCTAACAATGTGCCCTGGGAGACTGCCCAGGGACTAGACATCCGCACCGAGCTATTTACTATCTGCGACTGGAATCCTGTAGGTCAGTTCTGGGCGCACGACTACTGGTTAGCTCCGCCGGTGCCACCCGAAAATGCCTATTGCCACTCCACCTACATTGACGCTATTGACGTCTTACCACCGGTCGTAGTGGCTAACATCGAGTCCAATAGGGACAAAGATGATAACTGGTGGAACATCTACGGACTGGGGTTGATGGGTAAGGTCACAGACTTAGTCTATCCCCGCTTTGAGCAGGTGGAAAAACTACCAGATGGCAAATTATTCTACGGCATGGACTTTGGCTACCTGGTTGACCCAACGGCGGTAGTGGCTAATGTGCTTGTTGGTGATAAGCTCTATAGCCAGGAGCTAATCTATGAACCTGGGTTGACTAACGACCAGATAGCTCGTAAACTGGACTTGCTTGGTATCAGGGCGAGTGGTGCTGAGGTCTGGGCTGACCCGGATGAAGAGAAGAGCATTGAGGAGATACGGAGGCTTGGTATTGACTGCCGTCCTGGAGTCAAGGGGCCAGGTAGTGTTGCTTATAGCCACCAGAAGGTCAACCAGTGTTATCAGCACTGGACAAAGGACAGCGTGAATTGTATCAAAGAGCAGAGGAACTTTCGTTATCTACGAGATAGCAGAGGTTTACTGACGGAAAAGACGGCACACCAGTATAGTCACGGGATGAGTTCCAGGCGTTATGCAGTTGCTAGTCACGTGCAAGGGAGTCAGCAGAGACCAAGAAGCTATGGGGGGTATAAGTTCTAATGGACACGTTAGAGATGGTAATGGACAGGGAAAAGGAATTAAGGCCATTATATGACCGGATGGAGGCGGATGCCCGTTTGATTTACCTTGACCCTTATGTGCCCAGGGATAAACTGGGGCGGGAAATAGCGGGATTGGTGAAGGTTACGCTAAATAAGCCAGCAGTGTTTGCTGCCAATATCATTGCTTTGTTAAATAATGCGGTCGAGCAGGTGGTTGTCGAGTCGAAAAGGCGTAGCTTTGATGTTGTTCCTGTCGAGGAGTTTCACCAGGCGATATGGTGGCAGGCAAATGAGCTATTAACTCGGCGGGGATTAGCCACCCTGGATTCTTTTGCGGTCGTGCAAGCATGTGTGCGGGGTAGGGTAGCAGGTTTATGTGTTTGCCACTATGACGCTGAGGGACGTTTTGTGCCTGATATAGTGCCATGGGACAGTCTTTATGTCAGCTACGAGACACGGCGAGACGGGCTGGATTGGGCTAGTTATCGCATGATAAAGAGCCAATCCTTGATTGAAGAGGAGTTTGGTATCAAGATTGAGGGGAGGGAAGCAGAGGTTCGGGACGTATGGTTTGATGACCACAGCGAGATATGGATTGGTAAAGATAAGGTAGAGGAACAACCTCATAATTTCAAGCAAGTGCCAGTAGTCATTGAGACTGTGCCGTTAGGTTATGGCAACATTTTACTGGGGAAAGACGCCATCAGGCATGAAGGGGAAAGCATTTTATTCTTGATAAGGAGTATTATACCTGAGCTAAACAGACTTGCTACTATCATGCAAACAATCAACATGCACGCTGCCAAAGGGGCGTATGTCTTCCATAATGAGACTGGGAAAACGGGGATGCCACCAGATTACGATGAGTTTACTGCACCGGGGGCAACGACATCAATTGGACTAAATGAGAAGTTAGACCCGTTGTTGGTGCAGGACATACAAAGGTCAGCATTACAGCTATACCAGATGCTGGATAAAGCATTGGCGGAAGGCAGTCTTAGCTCATTCGACTTAGGGAGCTTTACTTTTGAGATGAGCGGGTTAGCGCTCATCCAGGCCCAGCAATCGAAGAGTCAGATAAGTTTACCGAGATTAGGGACAAAAGCAGCGTGGAAGAATAGGATAGCACGCATGTTTACCGAGCAGGTTACGACAATGGGGGGTAGTGTTGACGTTGGGGTCGAAGGACATGAGCAGAACTTTACTGCTGAGTCTCTTAAGGGTGAGTATACCACTACCTACAAATATTTTCTGAAGAGTCCTGAAACAGATATGGCGAGAGCGTCTCAGGCGCAGATACTGGAGAAGTATTATGATAGGAGGACAATACTGGAGAAGGTCTTAGAAGAGCCAGACCCTGATGAGATACTAAAGCAGAAGTATGCTGACCTTGCTGAAGAACTATTTCCATCCGTGTTGAAGGATAGGGTGATACGGGCGCTAGCCGAGTTAAATCCCTGGGAAGCTAAGTTGGCAGCGATGGATGCGGGTCAGACACTAGAGCAGATACTTTCTGGTGTGCCACAAGAGATGCCAGAGCTACCCAGTAATAAAATCAGACCAGCCTTACCGATGCCACGAAACCCAACCAGTGGCGATATAAGCCAGGGTAAGAAGGCAGCGATAGTGAAGGCAACGCCAGAGAAGGAGGTATAACCAATGTCTTTAGTCAGGGATGCGGATGGGTGGGTCTGGTTGGATGGGCAAAGGATTGGGAAAGCGACACCAGACGGAGAACAGATTGGGTGGTGGGTAGCAACTGAAGATGGCTCAATGGGTTATAAGGGAACTGTCATTGATTTATTGATAGCTCTCTGGAAGGAGGTATAATAGATGCCAAAGACAAAGTTTTCTTACGAGGATTACCAGCAGATGATGGAGCAGATAATGACCAAGCATGGAAAACAAGTCGGTCAGCAACCAATGATGCCACTGGCGGACAGGATACGGGAGAATCTGAAAAATATGCAGATGCCAACCATGACAAAGAGGTAGACTGATGGCTAAACCACTGCTTGCCGAGTTTTTAAGGGCGCTACGAGACCCGAATGAGAGGGATTGGAAGCGCTTTGTCTATCCTTTGGAATTGGATGACATCGAAGCGAAAGGAGTTGGCTGGAATCTTCAATCTGGCTGGAAGGTGCGCTTTACTGGGGTTAACCCACTTGGTGACCCGGAATGGGAGATGGTCAATCCGCAAGGGCGAGGGCTGAAATCATGGCAGACCCAGACATTGGAAGGTCAGCCAACAAGAGAAGCAATACCGATGCTAGCTGAACCAGGAATACAAATCACAGAACCTACCCCTGAAGAGCTAATTGGCAATCTCTTTCCTGAGTTTAACGTAGACGACTTGCTCAGTTTAGGGCAAAGGAATGTTCCTGCCTTCCTTGATTTTGTGGTGGCTAAGGGCAGAACACCCGATACTGAAGCATTACTGAGAGGACTGGGTGCAACTGATGATGAGATAAACCAGATATTCCCATCAGCGAAGGAAGGTAGTATCTTTGGGGAGAGAGGGACAAGGGCAGGATTAGCCAATGCTGGTATAAGAGAACGAGGTGAATCTGGGACAAGGGAAATCCTGCTTAGAGGTGGAGTCAAGCCAGAAGAGGTTGAGAAAATACTAGCTCCGCCTAAGCCAGGTGCACCAAAGCCACCGCAGAAGGCAGAAGGCTTTTGGAAGGATGTTGGTCAGGCTCTTTATACTGGCACGCAATCAGCCATATTCAAGGCAGGTAAGTTCGCCACTTCAATCGTGCCAGAAGTAATGTTTCCTGATTATGAATGGGCAACACCAGAAAAGAGGTTAGCGAATCAGGAATTACGGAATCGGTTCAGGCGAATATCGGCCAATGCCCAGAATCAGTTTGACGTGTGGGTAGAGAAGCATCCTGAGCTAGAGACACCGGAGCAATTCAGGGGAGACCCGTTCAAGAATCCAGCATTGCTAAAAGACCCGAAGTATCTCGTCTATACCTTTGCTGAGATGCTACCCTTCACCTTAGCCGCATTAGGGACAGGGGCACTGGCAACGATTGCGACTGGCGGTTTTGTGCCTGCTGGCATATTGGCTGCTTTTGCTACGGTCGCACCAATGCAGAATCAAGATGTCTATGATGAGATGTTGGCGGAGGGTGCACCAGAAGGTGGAGATACGGCGCTAATTGCAATGGGGGCAGGAACACTTATTGCTGCACTGGATTCTGTTGGTAACTTGCCTTTGCTTGGAGCGATTAAAGCCCCGTCTAAAGCACTAACCACCAATATAAGAAGGTCACTGCTGCGTCAGGTAGTGGAGAATCTGGTTAAGAGAGGCGGGAAAGTAGCTGGTCAGGAGTTAGTTGCCGAGACTTTGACTGAGGATACCCAGCTGGTCATTCAGAATGCGGTTGTTGGAGCTTACGACAAGAGTCGTGGATTGTTTGATGGTATCGGTGAGACTACCATTAAGACACTGATTGCTACTGGCCCCTTTGCTATCTTTGGTGGTGCAATATCAATGAGACGGGTATCGCCAGAGCGGGCAGCCAGTGTCGCAGAGCCACAGAGGGTTAAGGAAGGCTGGCAACAAGACCCGATAAGCGGTCAGTGGTTTGAGCCAAAGCCTCTGGTTGAATCGGTAAAAGAGGATATTAAGACCTTCAGGGATACAGGACTTACGGAAGAGCAAGCCACCACAAAGGCTTTTAATGAGGCAGCAAAGACGCCTGAAGGTGAGAAGGCAATCAGTGAGACAGTAGGGAAGATAGATAGGGGAGAGCAGATTGCACCGGCACCAGAAGCCAAGCCCGTCCCAGCGAAGGCTGAGATGCCTCAACCCGCAGGTGTGAAAGAGGGCGTTCCTGAAGTCAAGCCAACAGTTCAGAGTGTTGTTACTAAGATAATTAAACAAGAAGAATTAACTTTGGAAGAAGAACAATTCAGGAAAAATAACCTTAACAAAGTTGAGGCTTTACTAAAATGGACTAAAGAATATGCTCCTGAAGGTTTTGTTTCCACAAAAGTAAAGACAGCAAAGCCAGAACTTCCTACTCCTGTCCCTGGCGCTCCTGAAGCTGGTGTGCAGGAAGGCATGTTTGGTGAAGCTAAGGTGTTCCAGCCAAAGGGTAAGGGCAAGGTCACCCAAATCTCAATGGAAGACCAATTGAAACTTGAACAGGCAAGGAAGGCAGCCGAACCGACACCAGAACAGCAAGCCGCTTATGAGGCACGGGTAACGGCTGAGGCTCTAAAGGAATTGCACGGGGTTGACCCAGTGGCATCTGCACGATTTACAATGGGAAAAAGGCAGGTTGGTTTGGATGCCTTTATTTCTATTAGGGAGCAGAGTTTTCCCGAATACTTTAATGTCAATCAGGCTAAAGCACTATTCCCCGGCCATGACTTCAGTAGTTTTATATCTCAGAAGTATCCACAGGGTCATGTGCCAAAAGATGTCGCCCTCGATGACCTGACCAAGCGTTTCAACATGACACCTGATGAGATTGCCAATCGAGTGATGCAGATACGTAAGGAAAAGGCACAGATTAGAGAAGCAGAACGATTTGTCCCTGAACCGATAGGGGTAACGCCTGCCGAAGTGTCACCGGCGATACCTCCGATAGAGCCACCAGCACAGGCGATTATTGCTCCTGAACCAACACCCGAAGTGCCTACTGGTGGCGAAATCACCAGGATTATAGACCAATCCAAAGAACAGGTCAGGCAATCAGCACCAGCAGCACTCAAACGGGCTGGACTTCATATACCTGGTCTAAAGCAAATGCTACAGTTTGAGAGACCAGGCTTCAAGATGACTGGGGAGAATCAAAAAGTAGCTATTGCTATTATTGCTGAGAATGCTGCTCGCTCCGATATAGCCACAATGTCGGTCGGGACACGCATACCTGCTCTCAATGAACTGCGTAAGGTATTCGGGCTGGATGTGCTTCACGGGGCAAAGTCGGACATTAAGTTCATTGGCACACCTGAACAAGCTAAAAGTCCACTTACTGGCACGCTTTTGGACATAGTTCAAAACCCTGAACTTTATGAGTTAAATCAGAGACAACTTGGGGCAATAGCTTTTATCCAGACACATACGGACCGGATGCTGGATTGGGTGAAAACAGAATACAACGCTGAGATAGGACGTTGGGTTCCGAAAGAGAATGGGGCTTACCTCCCAAATGTGGATGCCCCCGAAGATGTGGTTGAGTATCTTGGCAGCGAAATGAGGGCGGTTATTTCTGGGCGAGGTAAGACCAGGGTCTGGGCTACAGCCCGTGAGCGGTTGGCTGGTAAAACACCATTCAAGCCTCAGCTTGATGTTCAGAAGCTCATTGAAGGCATAGATGACTACAAGTCGGCGGTAGCGGGCGCACAAGTCTATCGGGCTGCGCTGGGTGGGTTGACACGGCTGGAAGCGATGAAGGAAACACACCCTCAACTTTACGAAAAGATGATGGCATTGCGAGGACGCCTTCAGAAGCTACAGGGTTACAAGAACGTTCTGCGGGAGCAAGAACTCAAGGCCATTGACGAGTTTCTAACGTCTGCTGGTGAAGATATAGATATAGGCAACCTGCGTGATGCTTTAGAGCTTCAAGCTGGGCGGTTTGTAGCGAAGGCTCAAGCTGGCAAAACCCTAACTGACATTCAAACTGAAATCAATGAGGTCAGAGGGGAACTACAGGCTCTTCGCCCAATGTGGAAGGTTGCTAACCTTAAGCCTTACGTCCTTATTCAAGAAGGATTGTGGCGCTACTTCCCGATGGAACAGGCAGCTCTTATCAAGGAATCACGTCTCATATCTCGTAGTCCCGTGCTTTTCTTTATTGAGAATGTCCGAGGTGGTGCGTTTTCGGGTGACTTGTCGCCCTTCACTATTCAGGGTCTTCTTGGTCTTTTGATGAATCCTCTTGGTGTCTTAAAAGCTAGTGTTGGTGCAGCGAAAGCAGCCATTCAACACCACGACTTGCTTCGGTCAGTTAGAGTAAGCGCCTTAGCTGATGACATTGGCAATAATCCCGTAGAGTTTGGGCGCTACGCTTCTCTAATGGGGCGAACTCTTACGGGAACACCCAATGAGTATGCGGCTGGTTTCCTGTCCAAGATTCCGGGTATAGGCAAGTTCATAGGTAAGGCTACCGAAACAAGTTATGTCATTGTTACTAGAGGTTCTTTCGACCTCTGGAAGCAAGAATACAAACACTTGATGAAAACAGGGGTTCCAGAAGTTGAGGCGCAGGTGGCTGCTATTGAGATGGCTAATAAGGTCTATCCGTTGGTCAATCCAAAGTTGCTTGGGCAATCTGAAGCTCGCACAGCATTGCTCAGGGCATTGCCAACTTCTTACTCTTTCATTCGGCAACCAGCGGCACTCATTGAGCAAGCGACACAGGGTTTCGCTAAGTTAATGATAGGTAAGAAAACTACACCACAAGAAGGTATGGCAATGAGGTTTATCGTTACTGGGGCTACTTCGGTGATGGTAGTATCAGCGACCAGTGCTGCTCTTTCTGCCATTGATAGAGGTGAAGACGAAGATGACGTAAGAAAGGCTATCTGGGATGCTATCAATCCAGACCCAATGAATGGGAAGTTTGCTTCAATCATCATCGGTGATAAGAGTATACCACTCGGTGGGCCATATCGTGCCATATTCAGGGCGTTATATCCACAGGAAGTTAAGGGGATTCCCTTTCCTGTGCCTCTTGCTGGCTTATTTAGTTTCAGAGGCTATCTCTACAATCGCTTAACTCCAGCTATCCGAACTCAGATAGATTTGTTTGCCAGAAACAAGGAATATGCTGGCACACAGATACGGACAGGCAAGCCGATTGAGGGACTATTGAAAGCCATCTGGTATGAGTTTGAGCAAGCCTTACCTTTGACGGCGGGCGAACTGTCAGAAGCGCTACGGCGTGGTGAGAGATATACTGAGAATATCTGGCAGCAAGTCATATCTCAGTTTATGGGCGTCAACATGGTAACACTGGACAACACCTACCTTGATAGACAAGGACGCCAATTAGGTTTGGAGATACCTGGTGAAGCCAAGCCGTTCTCTATTCAGAAGCCGAATATCTATCAGACTAATGACCTGTGGGGTGATACTATCCGTGTTATTAAGGATAGGACATTACATGATTTGGAAGTTAGAGAAGATAATCCGAAGACACTGGCGATAGCACGAGCTAGAGATATTAAGCGTGAAGTTGACGCCCTGCGCAATATCAAGGCGACCACTATCAATCCTGATGCTAGTAAGGGAGATACCTACATTGAGTTGAATGAGCAATGGCTGGAACGGCAGAAGATAAAGGGGGAGGAAGACTTGGCTGAGTTCGACAAGAAGTATCCTAACGCCGAACTGGGCAATATCGGTCAGAGAGAATTGGTGTTGTTGCGAGAATATCACTCTATCACCGATAAAAAGAAGCAAGCCGAGTTTCTTAAAGCGCACCCTGAATTGACGGCTATTCCACGACAAGATTGGCTAAAATCCCATCCTAAAGAAAACGCTCAGTTAGCGGTATGGGGGCAGGTTGATATTCTCACCAAAGAAGCCTACACCGAGTTCAAGAAGTTGGTAAAAGACCTGGACATACCAGATAGTGCCTTACCTGAGAGAACACTACCACCCGAAGGCTCTATTGATACCCACTTCAAGTATCTGGACATGGTAGCTGAGGGGACACACGGAAGTTGGGGAGCTGACCTGATGCTGGCAAAAGACCCCGAATATCTAAAGTGGAAAGGCTTGAAACCTACCGATACACCAATTGCAGCATTGGAACTGAAGGTAAAAAATCGCACCTACCTCGATACCCTAGCCTCTTATGGCAAACAGGATTCCCCTGACTATATTGCTGATGAGAAGGCCAGGGCGGTAGCGGTTGCCAAGTTAAGGGCGGATAACCCTAGTGCGGTTGATGATATGAGACGGATTGAAGCGATTGAAAAGGGCACGGATAAATTACCTGTAGACCAGAAGGTAGTTGACGCCCATGTTACCTATGGAAAGTTACAGGATGCTCCTGGTGTTGGCTCGTCCAGTGCCGAGGTCATGCTCTATCGGGTGGATAACCCCGAATATGATACATGGCGACAGGATGCTAATGTCTGGGGTAATAGTGCCTTGAAGCCAATAGACCAGTCCCGTATCCCTATCTGGCGGATTGATGTCAAGTACCATAATGAAGATACGGAATACGAGGCAATCAAAGCTACTCTACCAGCAGAGCAAGCTAGGCTCAAGGACGAATACATGGCGAAGCATCCCGAATACCGCAAGGATTCAAGACGCAGGGAAGCCTATCAGAAAGGACTGAGTGGGCAAGTAGAAAACTATGTTGCCTATTATGAGCTACCTGTTAGCGGATATAGGCAGGAGAGGTTCTTGTTTAACAATCCTAACTTTGCTTCGGCGTTAGGATTGAAAGTGCCGGATAGAGTGCCTGCGGAGCAATATGATATTCTCCTGGAGAAACCAGAGAAGACTCCTGATGACTTACTCAGGATGGACGCATATAAACTTTACGTGCCTGAAAAGTTTGTCAATGATTATGCTGGCTACTATAGACTCGTAAAGCCAACCAATTATGAAGTGCTCAATAAAACGGCACTCTGGTTTGAGGATGACTGGTTTATGTATGAGCATCCCCAGTTCTACCGAGATGTCTATATTGGCTTGCTAAAGAAACAGCCAATCAACTTCACTAAGTTACCTACCCGCCAGGTCTTTGCCAAGTATCTCAATTATGTCCAATTAGTGACTAACTCTCAGCAGAGACAATACCGATGGGATAATGAAGACCTGGATGCCTGGGGTAGTATCCGTTTTGGTTGGACACCAATAAACCGACAACCGAATCCTGAGACTGCGGGACAGAGAGCACAACGGGAGTTCAGAGAAGGTATGACTGAATTGAGGAGAAATCGATAAAATGATATTCTTTGACTGGTTTTACATACTCGGGAGACCATTAGCCTATGTAAGTGGGATACTAGGACTTCGTAAAATTATTCAAACGAAATCCACTAAGTCATTTTCAATCACGGCATGGACAATCGGGACAGTGATTGTTTTGGCAGCCTTTTTGCGGGCTCTATTTTCCCTTCACGATTTAATCTTTTGGGTCAACGCTGGGATTGGGTTGGCTATGGCAATAATGGAATTAACCCTTATAATAAGATGGAGACATCAATGAACAATTATGACTTCTTTTATCTGATTGTCATGCCGATTGCTTGGTTTTCAAGTATCTGGGATACCCGCCGTGTAATCCGAATGAAGTCGGCAAAATCCCGTTCCTTATCCAGTTATGCTATTGCTTTAGTACTCGTTTTATCAGCCACTTTAAGGTCATGGTTTGTTCTTTCCGATGTTATCTTTACACTGAACGGGGTGGTAATACTAGCACTTAATAGTTTCCAGTTAGCCGTCTTCTGGAAGTGGAGAAATCAATGACTTTAGCCGATAAGGTATTAAAGCCTAGATGCCCAAAATGTGGCAAGGTGCAGGCGGATTGGGTAAAGGAAGCTCAATTTACCTGTCCTCGGTGTCATCTTACCTTTATAATTCAGCCACCAGTGTATGCCCTCTTGACAAAGCAGGCAATAAGTGATAGCGTAAAAAGTAGCAATTAAATAAAGCAGTGCTCTTAGTAGCCCGTTTCATTGTGCGCTAGTCGCCGTGAAACGGCTTTTTGTTTATTAAGAATACTTGGAGGTTAGAATAACATGGCCGTATCTGATGGAAGCCAGACCACTAAAGACTCGCAAGTGTCTGAATCGTCTGGCAAAACAAAAGTATCGCCGCAGGATGCCATCGAACAGATGATTGCCGAGAGAGTCCACAGAGCGCTTTCGGATGCAGGACGTGACGCTGCCAGTATGGAAAAACAAAAGACGGAAGCCTCTCAACTGCTTGCGGACGCCCGAAAAGAACGACAGGGAGTAGAGCGACTCAGACAGGAGCAGGAAGCGGGAGAAATAGAGAAATATGCTGATAATCCTGACATGCAGGAAATTATTAAGTCTCGGCAGAGAGCACGTATCCGTCATGAAGAGCTTGATAGAAAAGCAGAAGATTTAGCATCAAGGGAGTCAGCAATCAATGCTGAACGTGCTGAGTATCAGGGTTACAAGATAAAAACATCGGCGGCGACCATCGCTGCCAAATACCCTGGTGCTAATGCTGATGACCTCTTAACTCTCACTGATGGCACACCTGAAAAAATGGAGGCTCTGGCTAAGAAACTAGCTATTACTGCCAGGGGGACTCTCAAAGTCAACTCCGGCTTGTCTTCTGGTGGTTCTAATCTCACTATTAAGGAACTTCGGAAGCAGTATCTCGAAAATCCCCTTGATGCTGATGTCGCTACTGCTCTGGCTAAGGCGGAAAGGGAAGACAAACTGCGAGGATTATTTAGTTAAGGAGGTTAAACGATGCCAACTCAAGTTTCAGACTTGGGCGATACCATTGATACCATTCATCAAAAAGCGACCCAATCCCGGATGTTTAATGCCGTGATGAGCGGCTTGGCATGGACAATACGGCAAGATAAAGGCTCATCGGTCAATGTGCCCTATTTCAATACTGCCGTTGCCAGGCAACTGACCGAAGGTGTTGATAACATCATTGAGGAAATAATGACCGACACCAATGTTGCAGTAACATTTTACGAGGCTGGTCTGAAAGGTATCCTGACGGATGACGTTATCGAGGATGACAATGAAGACCTGATTGCGGCAATGGGCACATGGATTGGTAATGCCTATGAGACCAAACTTGACCAGGACTTGCTGGCTAAACTGGATGAAGCAGCGAGTTCTTTGGCTGCTGCGGGTTCGACTCTTACCCTCGGTCATCTCGCTGCAGGACGAGCTACTCTCATGGGTAATGCCATTACTCTGGGTGGAGCAGCGCCGCCACCCCACGTTTGTATTCTGCACCCATTCCAGCAACTTGACCTGGTGGATGTCCTGACTCCCATTATCGGGAATACAGGCACGGCTGGTTTTCAGGCTTTTGCCTCACCTTTGGCTGACCGAGTAATTCAGAACTATGCTGAGGCTCGGTTCTTCGGTATGCCAGTGGTGATTGATGGCAACCTGACGATTGATGCCTCTGATGATGTAAAGGGTGGCATCTTCAGTGCCAGTGCCCCAGGCGGTATTATCTACGCACCGAGACGCCAGCCAACCATCAGACCAGAACGGGATGAGTCCATGCGTGGCGTGGAAATCAACTACTACGGGCGCTACGGGGTCAGTATCTTCCGCTCCGGGTGGGTCGTTGAACTTTATTCAGACGCATCTTCTCCTGCCTAGATATAGATGCAGGCGAGTTTGGGAGATGGACAGTTCTCGTTAAAAAACTGAAAGCACGCTAATAAAGGAGGTTAAGATGTCTTTTCCAAATTACATCTATCGCAAATATGGTGACGAAAAGGTGGCACAGTCAGCAAAGATTGGCAGTCTGCCTTTGGGGGCACGCATGATATTGCCAACGGGAGAAGTCTTTGCTCATGCCCAAATGTCGGCAACGGCAGCGGTCGCTGGAAATCTTTACCAGCTAAACTCTCTGGCTGTAGTCGCTGGGACGGCTGATGCCGATATGATTAACAACATGGGCATGGCAGCTTCGGCCGCCATAGGAGCAACAACCTTATCAGTCACACTAGCTGGCACGGCTGCAGCTAGTAAGGACTTGTTTGAGGATGGGATTCTCTTCGTGGCGGATAGTGCTGGGCAAGGACTTTCATACAGGATAAAATCCAACGGGTCGGCGGCGGCTGGTTCAGCGTGCTCTTTCACGCTGTATCCTGGTGATGGGCTAAAGGTGGCAGTCGTTGCCTCTAGCACGAAGGTCGGTATACGCCAAAGTGCTTTCAAGAATATCACTATCACTACCGCCGATACAGCTACTGTTGGCCCTGTGGCTGGTGTTATGCCAGTAGCCGCTTCAGCCAGCTTCTATTGCTGGGTGCAGAGGAGTGGGTTAGTAGCAGGGCTTAACGACAACACCACATTGATTGTTGGTGAGCCTGTCGGTGTCTCAGCCCAGTTGGCAGGTGCGTTTGGTGTGCTTGTTCCTGGAGCGACCGCCTCAGTGAAAAGGAGCACTCAGATTGGTTGGTGTGCAAACGTAGCGGCTGCCTCAGCGAAATACGGGCTGGTGCATCTGAATCTGGAATAGAAGAAGTTTCTGTGCTTGCTTTGTGGTGCTGGGGTTGACTCCTTCGCCCCAGCACCTCCTCCTTCCCACCGCACTAAAGAAAGGGAAAGAAAATGACTGAAGAGAATAAAAGAACACCACTGGACATCATGGTGCCGGTGCATGGACGCAAGGAAATGACCGTCCGGTGCATGGATGCTCTTTTCTCCTATACTGCGTCTCCATTCCACTTGATTATCATGGATGATACCGATGCTTCGATTGAGCACGGGTCATTCCACGCCGTTGACCCGCTAGATAGAACTGCCCCTTATTTAGAGAAACTAGCCAGTGTCCGTTCCAATGTCACCTATCTCAATCTTGAGAAGCCTTTTCAGACTGGCAATCAATTCTTCAACTTCGCCCTTCGCTACTGTAAATACGACTATTTTGCGACAGTGATGAACAGCACCATAGTTCAACCTGAACACATGGTTACTAATGAGCAGGGGACATTTGTTGACCGAGGTTGGGAGACTGCTGCCTTGCAAGTTATGGAACAGTATCAAGATGTTGGAACGATTGGCTTCAAGTGTTTATTCCCGCTTGATGCTGGTGAACATGGTGGCAAGATTGAGAGTGCTGGCATTGGTTTCACTAAGTTTCAGCCAATGGATATTGGGCGTGGGATGCCGTCCCACTGTTTAACCGAGATAGCACCACGACAAGCCGTGCAGTGGGCTTTTGCGTTGCATCGGAAAAGGGCAATTGTTGGTGTTTTAGATAACCTCCTGTTTAATGGCTTCGTTGGCTGGGATGATATTGACAACTGTATGGTGGTTGCATCGAAAGGGTGGAAGGTGCTCTATTGTGGGCATGGGGTGGGCTATCATTATCCGAGGGCAACCAGAGGAACGGACAGAATAGAAGCAGGGCAGATGAATCGGGAAAACGCTCACATCTTCTATAAAAGATGGGGCTTATGGAAAATGTATCAGGAGGAAACTCAGAAAATGGATGTCCAGGATAGACTTAGCCCAAAGACAAAAGAGTGGTTGGCAAATGCCATCACTGAGAAGCAAGTGCTAACAAACCTGCTTGACCAGTGCAATAAGAAGCTCGACCAATTAGTGCCCCATGCCATCAAGGAACTGGGACTAGACCCAGCCAAGCATAGTATTGAGGTCAATCCGCAACTGAATCATTGGATAGTCAAGCCGATACCTACCCAAGATGAGCATGGAGAAGTAACAGGTAACGGCGATAAACCTAAAGGCGAACTGAGAAATACCGAGAAAGTGAAGGTAGAGAAGTAAGTATGCGTATAATGCTCATACCTCCGACATTCCACTATACGGAACGTTACCCAGCGTTTCTGTCCCAGAGTGACTTCCCGACTGGATTTGCCTATATTGCTGCATCTCTCTCGGATGCAGGGCATGAAGTTATTGGGGTTAACCCGAATAACATTGTTGGTTATCCGACCGCCTACCACATGATGAGGGATACAGTAATTCAGGCAATTAAGAAGCATAAACCTGACCTGATTGGGATTGGTGGATTGTGCACAGATTACGCTTTTCTGAAGGACTGTTTAGCCGTGATTCGGGAGATAGAGCCAAAGACGCCAGTTGTGATGGGTGGGGGCATAATCTGCAATGATGCTGAGTTTGTGATGAATGACTTGAAACCAGATTATTGTATCGTTGGTGAAGCTGAAGAGGCAATCGTGAAGCTGGCAGATACCCTCAATGACAGCAATAGTAGCTTTGAAAAGATTAACAATCTGGGTTACTGGAAGGAAGGAAAGGCAGTCTTTACCAAAACCAGCATTTCTAACCAGTCTCTGGATAATCTACCATTTCCTGACTATGAGCCATTCGGGATTAAAGACTTGATGGATAACTACGGGATGGCGACCCGCCTACTTTACCGGTACCCACGTCCTTATCCGAGAGTCATGGGTATTGTTACTGCTCGTAGTTGTCCTTTCACCTGTTCTTTTTGTGTGCATGGGCATCGAACAGTTCCATATCGGGAGCGCTCCATTGATAATATCATGCTGGAAATCAAGCAGACCTATGAGAAGTATCAGTTCAATATCCTGCTGATTCTTGATGAGTTGTTTGCCGTCAACAATGCCAGAATGAGGGAGTTCTGTGAAGTCTTACAGGTATGGAAAGAGAAGTATCAGTGGGACTTTGACTGGACTTTTCAGACTCATGCCAGCGCTAAACTGGATAAAGAAACATTAGCCTTAGCCAAGAAGACAGGGTGTTTTATGTTTAGCTACGGCTTGGAAAGTGCCAGCCCTGCGGTGCTCGCCAGCATGAACAAGAAAACAAAGCCTGAACAAGTTGTTGAAGCAATCAAGATGGCGGGAGAGGCGGGTATTGGCTTCTCGGCTAACCTTATCTTTGGTGATGTTGCTGAGACCGAAGAGACAATGGTAGATTCGCTATCCTTCTGGATGCAGTATGGGCGGGAAGCATTTATCTTTCTGGGCACAGTCACGCCATATCCGGGAAGTAAGTTGTTCGATATTGCCTTAGAAAAGGGGATTATTCCGGACCGAAAGATATTCTATGAACATATTGAATCGGGCTATATCAACCTGACTGGTATTCCCGATGCTGATATGTCATTACGATTAAGACTTTTGGAGTGGCTGGAAACGACATGGTTGACCGCCAGACGAGTAACAAGCGTCAGAGTGGAACAAGAAGCATGGATTGAAGGCTCACCGATGGCATACTTTCAAGGCTGGAACTATAAGGTATGGGCTACCTGTCCTTATTGTGGTAAGGAATCACTACACCGGCAGTCCATTGGTGATACCAGTAAACCAATGTTCATCGGTTCAGGATGCCCTTCATGTAATAAAAGAATACGAATAGATATACCAGCAATAACAAGGGAGGTGGCTAGTGGTCAGCCTGCGTAATGCCGTCCCTGATGGGCTAGAGGATGTTGAGGTTAGTAGCGGGCAGGTTAAACAGACCTATTACCGACCTGACGGGCGTAAGGTATTGTTACCACCGAGAATGGTAACATGGGTTAGGCGAAACAATAAGGGAAGAGAAATAGAAACTGGTATCAGGGATGCTAATCTTGATAGCAGCTTAATGCTCAGTCCGCCAGAACATCTGAAGCCTCATTGCCCTCATTGTGATAAATGGCATGATACTGAGGCTGAGGTTAATGACTGTGGTAAGAAGCGTGCTGCTCTCTTTGCCAAACAGGAGAGGCAGGCTAAAAAAGAATTGAGACAAGGTGAAGAGCCTCGTCTTGCTCAACTGGAAAAAGATATGTCGGAGATTAAGAGCCTGCTACAAAAGCTGGCTAAGGGGGTAAAGTAAATTGGGTAGTTTTTTTAATACGCACTTGATGAATCTAAAGCGGATACCTCGTGCTGGGGTAGAAACAATGAGGAGGGAATACAATGGCAGATTTATACGTGGTGAGAAGAACACAGAGGGGAGCACTGTTCTTACCGATGCAACAAACACAGAAGAACCCAGGGCTGATGTTCCCGTTAGCCTCGGTGGACAGGGCTCAACTCGACCAGCAAATCAGGCAGCAGTTGGAGAAGCAGGGGATAACCGAAGAAGGAAAAGTCCAGTCCATCGTCGACAGCGCCGAAAAGCAGTATGAGCAAAGAGTCAAAGTAACTGAGGCAAAGCGGGAAATACACCGCCTGATGGATATAAGAAGAGCGGGTGGGAAGCTAATGCAGGCAGGCTTCAGACGGTGGAGACGAGCGTTTTACCGCCCAATAAAGAGAAAGGGGGAATAGGACAATGGCATATCCTGAATGGATGGGACAAACAGACAAGATTCTTAATCAAGGACGCCTTATTTATGGCGGCGATGGCACGAATGCCAGACCAGTCAAGACTCTCACTGATGGCAGGTTGGTTATCTCACAAAGAGAGCCGTTTGACTTTAGACCTGGACAATCCGCCTTAGCCGGTGGTGCGGTGGCTGCTGGGTCAAGGACTTCATCGGGGACAATCACGACTGGTGGGTCTGCTGACGTCACCTACTGGGGTGGCTGGGTACAATGTGCACCGCTAAGGTCAGGGCTGATTGATGGACTAGCCAGTGGCGGTATTGTTGAAGGGCAATTTACCGTTGGCTTGAAGGCAAGCGCCGGGACGAATAGTGGGAAATTAAGCGCCCAGATTGCCAACACGGCTAATACCAGTGCACCAACAACAATGCTGACGTTGACGGGAACAATCGCCTGCACTACGGCGGAGACATTTCAGACGTATGACCTCAACTACCTGCAATGTGACACTGTATTTAACAAAGTGCCATTCAGTTTCAGGATTGGGGTGCAGACCAGCGTTGCCGCTTCGTCTAATGTAGCACGGATTATGGAATGTTCGAGCATCAGGGGTGAGTTTGAGCCAGGGACTTAGAGGTAGAACAAGATGGTATTAGGCACAAAGGAAAGAATTATTGCAGCCAAACAGTTTGCCACTGAGCGGTATATTCGGTCAACTCATCCAGTGCTGTATTTACCTCTTTGGAAGCGAGATGCTGGTGGCACTAATCAAATAAGGTCTGATGATGCCTATGGTCATTTAGCCACTGTTTCTGGCGCTCTATGGACGCCACAGGGCAGGACTTTTGATGGGGTAGATGACCAGATACTGATAGCCGACCCTAGCAGTGTTTTAGACCTTACAACCGCTTTAACCTATGAGGTTTGGGTCAAACCATCTAATGGTGGAGATAGCTATGGGAGATTCCTAACTAAGACAAGCACCGACCCCTATGCCTCACGGGTTGTTATGCTTGGCAAGGAACTAGACGATGAAACCAATGTCAGGTGGGAGCATTTCGGCCTTACCCCAACCGTTCTGAATTCCGGCACAGGGAAGATGACAGTTGATGCCTGGAATCACGTTGTCGGTACTTATGTCAATACTCCAGTCAGAGTTATCTATGTCAACGGAGTTGCTGTTGCCAACGATACTGGGACTGGAACAATCACTTCTACTCCTGGGGCAGTATTATGGGTTGGGAGTCTATTTACTGACAATCAGAACCTTCTAGCTACTATCGGCGAGGTCAGAGTTTACAGGCGTGCCCTGAGTGTGGTGGAGATAATGCAGAACTATCTGGCGACAAAATGGAGGTACAGATGAGCCATACAACATCAGTTCTTTTGATTGCTGACCAAGTTATAGAGATAGCCGGCAAAGAAGTCAACATCCATGACATTCATGCCGTCATTGTGAATGACCAAGGACTGATAATAGAAGTATACCTTGAAAAACCTGGAGAGGAATGATAGTAAATAAGCCATTCTGGCAATTTGTTCCGAACTCGGAAGGTTATTGGGCGTTCCCGTTAGCATTTAATTGGTATCATTCACCACAAGGATATTCCTTTTACACAATAGCTGTTTTTTTTCTTGCCTTCCGCTTAGTTATCCAGCAAAAATGCCAGAGCACAAGGGGAAACACCCCAAAGGCGAACACATGATGACTGACAAGGAAATGAAGAAGGAAATGAAGAAAAAGACGATGCCGAAGCACAAGTAAGGAGGTGCTGTATGTCTCCTGCTAAAAGTAAAGCACAACAACGTTTCATGGGGGCGGAACTTGCTAGACGGCGTGCAGGTAAGAAAACCAGGACTGGCATGAGCGAGAAACAAATTGAAGAGTTTGCTCATACTAAAAGGAAGGAACTGCCTGCTAAAAAGCGGAGGTAGACTATGGCTAAATCGTTTGCTGCCTTAGTTGATGAGGTTGAAGTCGAACTGGCTGATACGGGTAATGGTACGTGGACGGCAGCCGAGGTTACTGCTCAACTGGAAAAGGCGCTCAAGGAAATATCAGATTCCACACCTTATGTTATCCGTGAAAGCTATCGTTTTGAGACACGCTATGGCACGGCGGGGAGCACGGCAGCTAGTGCCCTGAGCGATACTGCTAAAGGGCATTTTGGCTCTGGTGATGTCGGCAAGGAGGTCTTTAACCTTACTGACCGCACCCATGCCAAGATAATCAGCTTTACCAGCACCGCCCAAGTTGGTCTTTCCAAAGACATCTTTACTATCAATGAGCAATACGAGATTTACCACAAGGATTGTCATAATCAATTCCAGCTTAATTTGGAAAATGTGACTGACTATGTTGGTGATAAGCATGGTGTCCAAAAGATAGTCTATCCTATAGAGACTGCCCCAGAATGGAGACGCAACTTTCATCTTGAGGGCGATGACCAGAATATAATGACGATAGACTTAGCTGGGACACCACCTTATAGTGGCAGTGCTTCGGCGGATGTGGAGTGCTTCGTCTTTGTTAATACACGGCAACGTGTCTCACAACTGACCGACTTATCCGCTACCCTCAGTGCTACCGCAGCCGTAGGGGCAACCACGCTGGCAATGACGGCGCTACAGGGTGCAGGCACAATTAAGGAAGGCGATATGTTCACTGTGGCTGATATGAGAGGATTATACCGGGTGACGGCAGATACCACGATTGCTTCCTCAGCATCAGCTGCTGTTACCTTCTGGCCAGCGTTGGATGGTGCGATTGCCAGCACAGCGTCAACGATTAACTTTGTGAAATCGACACTCAGCCCTGACCTTGAGAGGATTGCTGTTGACTTGACCACTGGTATCTGTATGATGACTGGAGCAGGAGCACCAAGCAATATCAACAGCATTATGATTGGGGGCCCCGCAGTGGCCGCCCGATACTATCAGATGGGAACGGAACGGATGGAACGGGCACGCCGAGAACTGAGTGCTAGAATCAAGCCCAGAACTTCACAAACCTACTCTAATAGATAGGTGCTAAATGCGGACTTTAACTGCCACCCTTCTTGCTGAACAAGCCCGAATGTCGGTCAAGCCACTGGCTAAAATTGACCTGAATAATGCTATTGATGTTGGTAATCCAGCAATAGATAGAACCAGTGGAGCCGTTCAGGGTTCTACTATTATTGACCTGACTAATCCAGCTAATGATAGCGGTATTCTAACTGATGTCGACCTTTGGTTTAAAATTAATTTCGGGACTCCGGCAAACGTTAAGGTAGGCACATTTTATTTAGTTAGTGGCGTAACCTATAAATGCCGAGCTTATGCCTATGTTGGGACAATCACCCCCGGCTCAAAGCAAACAGTTAGTGGACTGGCAATACCGATACATGCTGGGGATTTTATCGGTATATTCTGGTCGAACTTGTCGACAGAAAGTAGTATAGAGCAAGATTCTGCAGGCTATGTTGGTTACGCTTATAAGATTGGGGATTATGTTACTGTAGGCTCTGAAACAACTTATACCGTTGGCTCGAATGGGAGAATAAGTGTTTACGGATACCGCACTGGCAATAGTTATTCTTACAGCACCGAGCGTATTCTCGATATTAAACAGACTGAACTGGATGACTCGCAACGGGTAGAAGTTTTACTTAATAATTCAGATAAGGCGTTGACTAGCCTTGACCTGAGAGGGTATACGGCTACCCTGTCCTATGGGGCGAAGACTACCGCTGGTGATGAGTATTCGGCTTGTGCTCCAATGAAGGTGCTCAATCAAGACCTGCTATCAGCACAAGGTTATCTGCGCTGTCTCTTAACATTGGTTGGTATCCCCGACCAATTAGAGGCTGACAAAGCCAGCAAGGATTATGCTCACCACGCTTCGGATACCAAGACAGTCAAAAGTCTGATTACTGAGGTTCTTTCTGGACAACCGACTGCAGCTACCTTAACTGAGGAGCAAGCCAGCACAACCAGTAACCTTTCTGTCTCTAATGGTTGGTGGGTAATGGCAGGGCAACGACTGGTTATCCCCAATCGGAAAGTTACCAATATCGGCTTTTTGATGTATAAGGTAGGTGCACCAACAGGCACAGCCTACTATGTGCTTAAAAGCACCTATGATGGCAGTCAGATAGCCAGAATAGCCTTTGACCCTTCCACACTAGCAGGCACAGCAGCATGGGCAGAAAGGGCTCTGTCAGCAGCGACTGTCATCAATGATGAGGTGAGGCTCTACGTGGAATATGCTGGTGCTGGCACGGCTAACTATGTTGCCGTAAAGTGCTCAACGGCTAATCCTAAAAGCGGTGAGGTTGCTGAACAGACGGCAGCGACAATGAGTGGCTGGCTTACCTTGCCCACTACCGATGCTTGTTATCGTTACAAATATACAGCGACTGGGATTGATGTCTTTGGTCACTGTGTTGCTTATACCGCTACTTATGATAGTGAAGATGCGGTGATTGATACCTACCAGCCTAAAGACAGTTTTACTATCGCTTTGGGTGAATCAAGACTATCGGTAGTCAAGCGGTTACTGGGCTATACCAGTGAAGAGATGAGAGTGCCTGCAGATGGTCAGGTGCATATCCTCGTGCCTCAGTCAATACCTGAGTCTTACTACGGGCTAGCTCCTAAAATGACACCTTATGAAAGCTACAATCCAGAAGCATTACTTTTTTCAGCTACGATTTATGGAGCACAATGGAGGGGACAATCCTTTACTCCTTCTACGGCTCATACTATTAACTACGCAAAGTTCAGGTTGTTTCGTGGTGGGTCGCCCGGAACGGTGACTTGTGATGTATGGGCAACGGATGGGTCAGGACATCCCACTGGCACGGCTCTCTGTAAGGGATATATTAGCGGCAATGACTTGACCGCTAATACTGCTGGGTCAACCTATACTATACTCTTAGGTGGTGCTGCATTAGCAGCGAACACTAAATACGCTTTGTCCTTAAAAGCCCCTGATGGTAGCTCAACTAATTATGTTGCTTTCAATGTCAAGACGGCCGGAGGTTATTCAGGCGGTATTACCGAAGTCAGCAATAATTCAGGTGGGACATGGTCAGTAGCATCGGGGTCGATTGACTTTGAGTTTGAGGAAGGGCGGGCTGACCATATTTTCTACAGTGAGGTCAACCGCAACCGGCTGGTAATACCGAACAAAGTAACAGTCAAGACTTATGCTAGTGCGGGCACGGCTTATTCAGGAACAGCAGCCAGTAGTGCCAGCTTTAACCTGCTGGCTATTGAGGACTTTCGCCAGATGCCATTGGTCAGCGATGCTCAGGCAGGGTCAATCGTCTCAGCAATTATTACCAGATTAGAGAACTCAGCGAATAAAGGCTCGGCAACAGTGCCGATGAATGTTGGCGCTGAGGTATGGGATTACGTCAACGTGGTAGATGCCAGACAGGGAAACTCGCAAGCTGGTAACATCGGGATGCTGACACGACACTATGGGCAGAATGAATGGAGCATGAGCCTGAGCTTTGGCAAGGTAGCACGGGAAGGTATAAAAGGAACGTTGCCTACTGAGCGAACTGATGGTGTCGAAACATCACCTCAACCCACGTATGATGATATGCTTCAAGTCAAAGATAGTATGCGGGATATTGATTATCAATTAAACCAGCTTAAAGGTGAGCACGAATGGATTAAGCAGCAATATGTTACGGGCAGTGCACTAAATACCGCTCTCCTTGATGCTCTAATCAACTACCTGTCTCTCGATGGTGGAGTGATGAATAGCGGTGGTAGTAGCGTCATTGACATGAACAGCAGCAAGATAATGGGGCTAGCGGCGGCAACCGCCAATGGGGAGGCGGTGCGATACGAACAACTGCTGAATAATGTGACACAATACTCCTTGTACGGCTCAAGGGCTTTTAGCACCGACTACCAGAACACGACAGGATATGCCAGACGGGTAGCGGTCACTCTTCAATTTACAGTAGCAAGTGCTGCTGATACCATACTTAACGGGGAATCCTCAGCCAATGCTTATTGTGCTGCCGGTTCAGGGGCATCATTAACTACCAGGGTTGGAATAGCAGGAATCAAGCCCAATGGACTAACATTAGCATTTGCTGGCGATCAATTAGTTACTGCAGGTAATCTTTCCTTTGATGTTCCTAACAGCTATTATTACAAACTGACCAACCAGATTTCAGACGATGGGGTAACACCGACTATCTCGGAATGGTTTGAGTGGGACAAGAGCTAAGATGAGAGAACTAATTGAGAGAGCGATAGACCATGCGCTGACATTTTCCTTTGGCTTATTTGCCCTTGTCCTGTTTATTGCCATTCACCTCTTCGGGGTTGTCGGAGTTTATGAGGATAACCTGCCGTTACGCTATACTGAACTAGCAGTAGGCGGTATAATTGTCTTGTGGAGTGTTTATCGCTTCATAAAGATGGTAAAATACTACGTGGGGAAGGGTTTACACGCCTGAGCATCAACAAGGAATGGCATTGGACATTAAAGACGATGGGAAAGGATTGAGAAAGAACGATGACTTGGCTTGACGCAATCCTGAAACTGTTTACCACTAGAGATGTGCCCAGCATTGCTGATATTATCCCCACATCTAGCATATCCTTTGACGAAGAGGGACACCGCTATATCGTAGACTATGGCAAGCTCAATATCCCGTTTACCAGGGAAGCACATGCCGGGCCGCTTATGGAGATACCGGATACGAATAGCATGGACGGCGTCATGGACTATGGTAATAATGTGCTATACATTCAGCCGGCGGATACCGAGAATGACAGGATAATGGTGGATTGGATTGCCGACACATGGCTCAAAAGTAAGGGACTGCAAACTGTAGATGCCGTCTACCGGGTAATGGCTGACCCGCAAGCCAGTCCGTTTGATTTCAGCGAGCCAGCCTTATTCTACGCCATTCATAGATTGGTTAAAATCGGCACCGATGACAAAGGGCGGTATTTCATTTTCAAGGGCTTTAACAATCCCGCCAATGACCCCTACAAAGCGAGACCCCGTAGCATCATGTTCTTGAAGATTGGAGTTATCGATTAGAAGTAATATACTAGGAGGTAACATGGCTGCAAAGAAGTGGTGGCAGAGCAAGATGATATGGCTTGGAATAATTGAGGTCGCTGGTGGTGTCGTTGAGTTTATCTTTAGTCTGCCCGTAGGAGCTTCAGCAACAACGATTGTTATGGGTATCATTACAATCATATTCAGGGCAATCACTAAACAGCCAATAGAGGGGTAAAGATGGCAGATAAGACTGACCGCCAGCTTTTGGAAGCGTTGCGTGAAGACATGACCGAGGTTAAGGTTGCCCTGAAAGGCTACAATGGGCAAGAAGGGCTTTGCGATAAAGTGGAGCAACAGGGGAAGGCAATTACCCGGTTGTGGATTTCAGTAGCAGTGTTGGCGTCATCGGTAGGTGGTGGTGCTTTTGCTATCGTCAAGGCATTCCTGTGGAAGTAGCATTACTCCTTCCCTTTTTTCTCTAGCCAGTCAGTCCCCGACCAACGCTTCCCATACTTTTTCTTCATCACGAAGGCAAGCCAAAGTTGCTCTATCGTACTAAACTTCAAAGCCTCGCTAGAAAATTGTTTTAATGGATTAGCCGGATGAAATATGAAGTAGTCTATTTCCGCTATCAGTGAACCAGCTTTAAAGCAACGTTCATATGATTCCATTGGTGAAGGTATCATATCCTGTAGCTCGTCTTGTCGGGGGAGCCAAACTATCTTTATGGCTGTGGGACTCAGGAAAGGTTCTCTATGGAATCCTAACAAACCCTGGTAAAGTTTTTGCCCTTCACCATCAATCACTATACAATAGTCATCTTCTTTTAAGGTTATATCTTGTATCTCTTTTGCCTTCTCACACATCTTTACATAGGTTTCAGAAAAATCCATCTTATCCTCCTTGGCTTAGGATACTAAGCATCTGCCTTTTCCCCGCAGAGTCCGGGGCTGCGTCTACGTAGGCCTAGAAAAGGTAGGGGTATCTTACCTGACCACAGGGGCTTCACTGGAGCACTTTGTATCTCTATCCAAACCCCATACGTCTCCAACCTATAGGAATTGTAAGTAATAACTGCTGACTTTCCTTTTTCCTTTTCTTCAGCTACTCTCCTGATAACGGATTGTTCGTTAGATGAGCGATAAGTCAGTTTGAAACTCTTACCAATCAGTTTGAAACTCTTACCAAATTGTCTAATATCACCAATTGTTGCCCCACTTTCCTCAGGGTAATCTCTTTTAGCTCCCCTTTCAGGCCAATTATAATTTGGATATTCACCCTTCAATCTTTCTAACATTCTTTTACTCCCTCTCCTCTTGAAGTTTTTTTGATGGTCATACTGCATCACCTTGTATCTCTTTTGCCTTCTCACACATCTTTACATAGGTTTCAGAAAAATCCATATACTTTATTCTCCTCCATCATCGTCCTGCTCTGGCTTCTGCCACTGGGAAGGGATTACCTTTGGCTTCATCCTCTCTTTATAGATTTCACAATGATGACAATCAGGCCAAGCGGTATCCTCTTGGCAGAAGTGGATTTCAGGTGGCTTGGCATAGCCACACTTTAGACCTTTCATACATCCCATATTCCAACGCCATATTTATCTCTAATTCTCTTCTCCCACTCCGGTAGGTTGCCTGTTACCCAAAGAATCAGAAGGAACGTGAAGTAACCCGTGAGAAGACCGATAGGCAAAAATATAAGCAGCTTAAAGTATTTTCTATAGGTCATCTTTTTACCTCTCCTTGGCTCAGGATACCGAGCATATCCCGTTTCCCTTCTGTTCTCATTTATTCCTCCTTCTATTCTTTATCATCATCTGGAATAAAAACCACAGTACCAGTAGGTCTGTTCACTCCTATTTGTTGTGCAGTATAAAGGGTATTCGGAACTATATGGAATCCCTTTCGCCGTAGTGATGATAACATCGCATCAGCGCCATGTTCATAAGCTAGATTATGCGTCACTGCCTGTAATTTAGCCGTTTTCGTAGGACTCATATATTCTTCTTTGTAGGGGGGCTCCCATCCGACAGGTCGCCATAACATTTAATTAGTCCTCCTTCTTATTGTCCCCTTGCGATAATTTTGCTAGAATCCTTGCCCCCATCGTTGCTGTGGTTTCCGTCCACTTTCCATTTACCTTAATATACTTTTTATCGGGCGAGATTTCTTGGACAACGATTTCTCCCGGCTCGTTTTGCATCCGAGGGTATGGGTGGTCAAATTGCGCAAGATAACGTTGCCCTATATCGAGATAAGTTAAATCACCAAGATACCATTCACCCGTTACTTTATGTACCCACTTACCAGGTAACTCCTCAGTCCAGTTCTTTTTATTCATGTAATCATTCGTTAAGGTCATTTCTCTTTCTCACTCCTTTTGCGTAATAATTATTATTGTTCTATAGCTAAGTAAGCTAAATCCTCATCAGTCAGCTTCGTTACTCTATCCTCTCCTTGGCTCAGGATACCGAGCATATCCCGTTTCCCTTGGCTATCCGGTGCTGCATCAACCTCGGCTAGGGTAAGACCAGCAAGCATAAGCAGTTGGGCAACGCCTTCCCTGAGTTGGAATGAGGATACTCCAAACGCACCCAGGTGAAGCTCATGGGGTGTTTCGCCTTGTCCTGTCTTGATAGTGAAAGTTGAGATAATATCAGACTGGTCTACATCTTCCCTGTCGCATGCCTGTTTTATTACTAACTCTACTACTGGCATTGACCCTGTAGTATTCACCTTTCTCTCGGCGGGGTCTTTTACACTTGACTTATGATAGGCATCCTCTTTAGTTTGGCATTCCGTACAGATTTCATTGCTACAGCAAGGGCAGACATGGACAATCAGTCGCCCAGTGATTTTCTTCCCGCACTTGTCACAGATTTGGAAGGTCTCAGTTTTTGTGCTCATTTGTCCTCCTTCTTAAGTGAGCTTTATCTCTTCGTCACTCAGCACCGGGGGTATTCTCTCCCGCTCGGCTTGTAATTGAGCAGCAAAGGTCTCATCGGCAGCATCCATTGCCAGTTTGATGCCCCTATCCATACTCTCTGTTTTGATAACCTCGACCTCAGCAGGGGAGAGATAGCCAGCCTCTTTGAAGAAGTTAAAGAATTGGTCTGCACCATAGAAGCAGTGCCTCTCTAATCTACGCCAACTTTCATCATCCAAAGTGTTCGTTATTCCCCAGTAATCATGGACAATACCGCCAGCAGGACGAACAGGATTCATCTCATGGAATAGGTATTTAGCTATCTTTTCTTTCAGTTCTGCGTCTGTCATCTTATCTACCTCCTAAATCATTATATCTGCTTTATCAATGACAGCCAGGACTACGGCAAGGATGACAAAGGTAAGCTCGGTAATAAGAAGGTAAGTTAGACCACTGCTCCGCAAAAGCACGAGCAATTCCCTGAAAGGTTCTGCTACGGTCTGCCTGTCTGTGTTCACTCGGTGGCAATCTGTTTTGTCCTGATGCTGTCTGATTGGCGTAACGACCATTATAATGGGGTAGCACTATCGAGGTTGGGATTAACAACGGCAAGCCTTTTAGCCACAGACACGTAGCTTTAGAGGCATCTTCCCCGAACTGCCAGGGCTGAATTATCTGGTCAGGCTTTCTGATAGCGGTAGAGATACAGCCGACTGGATTTTCCAAAGCGATTTTAGGTATATCAGCATAGAGTAACTTCTCGACAAACCTCAACGCCTCTCGTGTCTTTTCTTCCCTCTCAGGACGCCGCTTGTTCCAGTGCAAGCCGGATGACGCTAAATACGTGCATGGCGGATGAGCTATCATCAAATCCCAACCTTCATCAAGGTGTTTTAGCACATCATCCTGCATATGTAGACCCGGTATCTCGGTGGGAAGTAAGTCACACGACCACGCATCATGTCCACGAGCCTTGAACGCCTCCCTGACTATCCCACTAAACTCGCACGCCACTAATACTCTCATCGTATTATCTCCTTAATCCGCTCGTAATCAGACGGGCGCCACAAGAAGCCACCCAGCAAGTCAAGCCATTCCTGTTGCTCCGGTGACACCTTCCCAGTCTCACTCTTTAGCTCGGCAAAGATTATCTGACGCTGACCATCACGGCATCGGACTAAAACAATGTCAGGAAAACCAGCATCGCCTTGTATCGGCGTCATCCACCTGCCGTCTTTAGTCCGGGCATAACGCTCCGCATGGACTTTCCAGCCGTAGACTTTGGCTAAATCAATGACAGTTCGTTGCCAGTCCGCTTCAGACACCTTGACTGACGCCTGAGTCCTTGATTTAACAGGCATTGCAGGGCTAACTTGAGGAATCATACCACCCGCTCCCTTATCGCCTGTCCTGCGTGCCTGCGGTTTAATCCCCTTCCCCTTGGTAGGGGGAACTGGCAGATTATCACTCTCCACTACCAGATGCTTACGCTGCTCTTTAGAGGCAAGGTCATAAACACCTTGACTAACCGGGAGCCGGGCATCATACCTCGCACGAGGCTCACACTGGTAGATGTGGTCTTCTGGGTAGGTTGTCATGCTGTCCTCTTTGCCAACCCCAGTGCCTTATCAAGTTTAGCTAGAGCCTGCTGTTGCCACTTGTAGGGCTTCTTTTCATTGCTGAGAGCGATGGCAGCAGCTAAGGCTTCCTCACGCAATAAGGTGATTCGGATACCTTTCATTTCGCTAGCTCCTGACTATTGTCCTCATAGAGATGGGCTTCAATCTTAGCTCTGCTACTTCTTGAAAAGATAACCAGATGCCAGTAGTGCGTTTTATTCGAAGCTATCAGCATAAAATCATGGTCAGATAGTTTTTCCAAGTGCACTGTAGCGTCCTGCATTACCATCTCATCTACAGAGGGCAACCCCGAACTGGTTATTTCGTCAAGGTAGGTGAGCCTATCACGCAGCACTGTCGGTTGGACATCCACGTAGCCATCCTTTCTGATGACGGAGATTACCTCCTCTATAAATGGCTGGACATAGCCATCCCCACCAATCACGGAGATTGCGAATCTAATGAAAACGGCAGATAGTTTATCCCTGAGTCTAATCTCGCTTTCTTCCAGTTTTCTAGGTTCTGTCATCTTATCCTCTCCTTACCACAAAACCTCGGGTGATACTGGGATGGGCTGGTTAGTCATGTCAGTGGTCATGCTGCCTATCCCATAGCATCATTGCAAAGTTTGCTATGTCAAGAAGTTCTTTACACACTATCGGTTTATCCTTAGCGTAAGTCCTGTAGTAGTCGTTGCAGATAGCAACGCTTCGGAAATACTCGCCCATTTCTTCCACCAGTCGAGCTTGTAGATATTCAATATCGCAATCTTGCCAACCACCCTTATAGTCGTTCTTTGTCAGTATATCGTCCATAGCTTTGGCAAACTCTAACACTACCGGATGCTTAAATTCAGTGGTCATATCTTCTTACCCCCTCGGTAGACTATAGGCAATTCCCGTGCCTTATCCAGCTTCGCTAGTGCCTGCTGTTGCCACTTGTACCGCCTTTGTTGCATCCATCTTTCTACCTCTCTTATTTAGCTAGAGAATGGGGCTGGTGAGCTTAAACCCTATCTCGCCACTTCTAACTTCCTCTGATAGACTGCTTATGGTCTGCCTCTATCAGCTTCACCGTCAACTTCTTCACGACTTCTTGGTATCTCCACCTTTCTACCTCCTTTACTTAGGCTGGATGGGGCTGACCATATCATGCCAGAGTTACCTCATACCACTATGTATCTAGCCTCATCCAGTTTCGCCTACTATCTCCACCAATTCAGTAGCCAGTATGGAGATTCGCTTTGACCTCTCAACACCTATCCTACGCATATCTTGAGGACTGGCAAACTGCTGTCTCTATTAACTTTTTAATCTAGCCGGCATTATCCCTTTTTAGCTGGACTAATATACTAGGCATACCCCGAAGGGTATTGGGAGACCTAGCGCCGCCAGTAGCGACATATCCATACTGCTACAACTGTCATGTCTGACACAACCTTACGATTGTCTTGGCGGGTAACTTTGCTGGCTGAATCTTTTAATCCTAGCCGGCCCCTGGTAAGCCTGGCTAACCGCAATCTCTACACCCTTACCCTCAAGCCGTTTGTATTTGAGCTTCGGTGCGTTTGGGGTAATAGAGCTTTATTACCTTGAGAACAGGTCGCTACACCCCTGCGTCTCTCTTTCGCTAACCAGCAAGCACGACTCTATTTTATTTACCTGTCTCGGTACCGGTCAAGGAAGGTAATACAAATTGCTGACCTTGTGGGATGACAACCACTTTAATATCCTTCCCCAGCCTATCTATAAAGATATACTGAAGCACTTCTGGCGTTAAACTCGCAGCTAGTTTCTGGTTTGCTGCCAACTGTGCTTCAGTGACAATCGTGATTGCTTTCGCCTGTCCGGTCGCTTCGGCAATAGCAGCGTTTGCCATACCAATGGCTCTAGCCTCAGCCTGTTGTGCTTCAACCTTTACCTGTACCAGCTTATTCTCAGCTTCCATAGCGGACTGTACCGCAGCTACCTTTGATTCAATAGACTTGGTAAATACCTCCGAGAATTGGAAGTTCGTTATGTTCACAATCTCAGTGGTTATCCCCCTCTCAGTAAGCCTCGCCAATAGCGTTTTTGAGATAGCTTCTTTGACCTCCGACCTTTTGAGGATAAGGTCACCAGCGTCATATTTCGCTGTAATTTCTTTGACGATTTCCTGAATTGCAGGGTGAGCTATCTTCTCAATATATCCTTGACCGAGCGTGCGATAGACCTCAACGGCGTTCTTAGCCTCTAGTTTGTAGTTGATGGCTACAGTGGTCGCCACATCCTGCAAATCCCTTGAGGCTGCTCCCGCTTCTGCCTCAAACTTCTGCGTCTGGATATTCATTAGTTCTATCTTATCAACCGGGGACTTGCTATTTAAGCCAGGCATCTTTATATCGCCTGTAGTCGCTCCAAAACGCAGCACCACCCCTACATTCCCGACAGGCACTTGGATAACAGATAAAAAGATAACGCCCACACCGAATAGGAGAACAAATACACCCAGGGCTGCACCCTCTTTACCTCTGCCCATGCCAAACACTAGAATCCCTACTCCCGCAATGAAAGCCGCAATGATTAAAAAGATTCCGAAACCCCACATATTCCCTCCTTCTCTTTTATCACTAGCCGTGTTTTATTATACCTCAGCGCCTTACGGGTTTAACCAGGCTACGCTTGCCCCTCAGTATCACGGCTTAGTTTCTACCTTTTTATGTGCTGGACATTCCCATTCCATTGTCCTCACGTCAGCCGTTTCCATGAGCTTGTAGGTCTCGCCGTGCTTCCGGGCGTAACGTGCCCACTTACCCAAGTCCTCATATAGCTCTGGTCTATCCGAAATAACGCTCCCTACACACCCGCACGGCTTAAAGTATACATGGCTTTTTGGTTCTTTCTTTCCTGTCGTCATCTTCTCTACCTCAGTTCTTGTCGTTCTTTTAGCTTGGGGCTTTCTCTCCCCGTTCAATCATGCCCAAGAGAGATTTCCCCTGCTCAACATTCAACCCGTGCAGGTCGTCAACCTCGTAGGCGTGTTTGACCAGCGCCGACAACTCAGGGCTGCTATACTTCATTTTCGTAGCGTTGCTATTGATGGTAGCCAGCATCGGGGCGGTGATTGGCGGTGATGGTTTATTTACTTTTGGCTTCTCATCCGGCTTTTCCTCGCCGTAGACTTCATCAATGCGGGCTTTCTGCTCTGTGGTAGGTGGCACGATGACAGCCTTTGGTTCGGGCTTGACGACCTCTGCCTTCGCCTTACCTTTGTCCTCGTTACACCAGAGGTCACCCTGCTTATGCGAATACCATGTAGCGCCGTCCTTACGCGTGTTCTTCTGGAAAGCGACATTGTGCTCTTTGCACCAGTGCTCTTGAGTGGACCCGGTGGCTTTCTCTGCTGGCTTCTCAGCCTTTGGTTTCTTCTCACCATCTTTCATGGCTGACTCGCCGTCATCATCTTCCTCAGACGCAACGCCAAGTAACGATGTCAGGGAGTAACGCCGGGCGTAGGTCAATGCCGAGCCGATACCCTGTGGGGATTGTTCTTGGCTATCAATCTGTATTTCGCTTCTTATCCATTCCCCGGAACTATGAGCGAGTAGAGTCTCGACAACCAGCCTATTATCAACCATTTTAGTTGGTTGCATGATAGCTAACCCGTTCTCAGATAGACCTTTCCGACAAGCCTCAATAACCTCCGCCAGTGAGGCGTAACTGTATTTCTTCCGTTGCCCGGTCTTAGTCAAAAAGTCAACATCTTCCTTTTGCAGAATAGGTAGAAAAGCTAACTGTGCTTTGGCTAGAGCGCCTGCTAATTCCTTAATTGATGCTGAGATTTCCATCTTTACTTTCCCTCCTTCGCTTTCATATAATCCGCAAGCGAGCCGTTCTCTACCAAGAACGCTACCTGCTTCTTGTTCTGGTCACGCAGTCCTGCCTTTAGTTCGGCAAGAGCTTTGTCCCGTGCCTGTTTTATTCCCGTGTCTCTGTGCCTACCATCAATGACTGCCGAGACTGCCAGGACTATCGACAGCACGAGCAGGCCAACCGCACCAATCACATATACAAGTATCATCTTATCACCTCTCTCCCCTTGTCGGTTATGGCGTAGATACCTATATCTTTCCAGATAATGTATCCGTCTCTTTTCAATACGTTAGAGGTTCTTTTAGCAACTAGCTCTACCATGACGTTATTGGCAATAGTCACTCCTAATGTGGCAGAAAAACATAGTGTCCACCCCTCGTTCATCTTGGTTAGCACTTCTCGTTGCCGGATGGTGAGTTTCATCATTAGTCTAAACTCCTTTTGGCACAATCCAATTCCTTTTTAGCCTCATTACCCGACTCAGTCCTGATAGCCATTTTCGCTAATTTCCGCAGTTGGGCGTTGCTTTTATACCTGCGTTGGAGGAAGTATTGAAGACTACGAGCCTCATCATCTCTAAAGGTTATTATGAGTTTCATCTTATCACCTCTCTCCCCTTGTCGGTTATGGCGTAGGTAACTCTCAATTTATCCTTCACCGATAATTTCTAGGTTAGGACATCTCCCTTTTTTCCCTGGTGAAAATGGTATGCCCATCAAAAGGACAATCAGGACAAAGTTCCTGATGCAATTTGCTAATTTCAGGCTCATTCTCAGCGTAAGCCTTCTCCCGCTCATCGTAAGCCTTCTCCCGCTCAGCGTAAGCCTTCTCCCGCTTATCGTAAGCCTTCTCCCGCTCAGCGTAAGCCTTCTCCCGCTCAGCGTAAGCCTTCTCCCACTCAGCGTAAGCCTTCTCCCACTCAGCGTCAGCCTTCTGTAGCTTGGGAGGCAGGCGCTCCGTGGGAATCATCTTGAAGAGTCGAAGGCGTAGGGACTGCTCCGATAATGGCTTCTGACTCTTGATATAGCTCACCCGCTCGTCATAATCCCAACACCACTCATAAAGTATATTGTGATGGACGTGGAAAGCTAATCCCGATAGTTTCATTCTTCACTCTCCTTTCCCTTTCTTTGGCTCTCTCATTCCTTCATCACCCTCCCTAGACAAGCAGTTATGTCATTACAGGCGGCTACAGTCACAAGCTGGTCAGAACCGCCAATCTTTGCCTCATAGCGGATAACCCCCTCGCCGATATACCCGCAGCACTGGCATTTGTAGGGTCTAACCTCGCTCTCTCTCATGCACTCGGTGGTAAATATGGCGGATACCGGCTGGCCGTTCCCAAGCGAATCGCAACCCCTCATTTCATACACTCCTCTCAAAGCTGATACCCGACATAAGCTCGTTCAGTTTCAGGTCGGCAGCTTTCCGCAGCACATCAAACACTGCCGGGAACTCACCAATAAGGATGTCCTTCAGGTAGAGGTTGACTCTGGTGTTGCCAACCGCTTCAACCCGCATCCCTAACTCTTTATGGCGTGCCAATAGCACTGCATCAAGGGCTGTTTGCTTTTTGGTGTAGCAATCTTGGATAGGGACACAACCAACAAGACAATGATATTCTCCGCAAATCTGGCATTTAGCCGGGCTATGGCTCATTTCGCTACCTCCACAACCGATTCGAGCAATGCGTCTATCTGCTGCAGAATTGGAGCTTTCTTATCCCGGAGCCGTCTCTCTACCTGACCATCTAGTTCGTGTTTCCTTGCCAACTGCGTGGCATATTCCGCCTGCAACGTGGCTAGAGTCTGAGCCTTAACCTTGTCGAGAGCCTCAGCGTATTCGGTAAAGCGAGCAGTTCTGCCCTTCTCAACCTTTGACCCTTTTCGCTCTAATCCCGCTGCCTTCTCCCTTAGTTCCTGATACTCAATCTCTTCAGGGCTTTTGGTTCTATTAAATATGTGTCTGGCGTTATACCACAGGTTACCATCGAACTCGTTATAATTCAGGTTAGTCAGGGCAGACTGGATAGTTTCTACCTGGGTGATAACGGGCTGCAACTCAGCCATGCGGTCAAGGATGGACTGATACTCTTTGGTGTATATCACCACTGGCCGGTGCACAGCGTCCGTTGCTTCCCTCACCCTCTTATCTATTGCCAAATCCACGTGCTCTATCTGAGTCCACTCTGCTAGTTCCTCTGCGGTTAGAATCCCTTGCTCTACCCAATGGTCTGAGCCATACTGAGAGTAGCTGTCTAGTTCCTCGCAGAGCTTCAGCAAGTCGGCTAACTTCTCAATCATTTCGCCTTTATTCATCTACTCACTCCTCTACTTTACTTATTTTGGCTCTTCTTCAATCGGCGCTATCTTCCACAGAGTTTTAACAAATTGCAGGGTTGCCAGGTAGCTAACCCGGTGCTGATTATCTGGTTCGGGGTAGGTTGTTTTGACCTTCTTTTCAAACTCAGAGAAAGTACCGGAGAAACAACCGGTATGAGCTGAGAGGTTGCTCAGGGTAAAGGTTAGCGTAGCGTTGCGTGAACCGAGAGGGGATATTGAGAGAATCTCATCTGAATCCCTGACCACTGCATTCCTGACCACTGCATTCCTGACCACTGAATGCCCACTGACCTCTGAATCATCACTGACCACTGCATCCCTGACCTCTGAATGCCCCCTGACCACTGAATCCCTGACCACTGAATACCTGACATCTGAATCCCTGACACATGAATCCCTGACCTCTGAATACCTGACCACTGAATGCCCACTGACCTCTGAATACCCACTGACCTCTGAATCATCATTGACGCTTGCTGTCTCAGCTACCCAGCCACCTCCACGTGGGTGCTGATGAGCTTCTGCCTGAGTCCCATCCCGAAATAGATGTATCATCTTCTCTCTCCTCTTCGTGCCTAGCCTATGGCTTAGGGCTTACGTCAACTACCTATATCTTACCATAAGGGATTGCCGTTGTCAATAGGGAGTTCACCCCCAACTTATTTCTAGTTGACAAGCGGGTATTATTATGGTAAGATGCTTTTTGAGGTGAAGTAATGCCGACAATAAATGTTAAGGTAGAACAAAAGAGACCGATAGACGCCACGCCGGAGCGGGCGCTCGCAATGTATGAAGAAGGTCATCTCAAGCAAACTGAGATTGCCAAGCTCTGGGGGGTCAGTAAGTCACGGGTTTGCAAACTAATCCTGAAAGCCAGGGCACAGCGAGCAGTTAAGAAAGCCCTTGCCGGTAGTGGTGAGAAGCCCAACGACTAGGCGTGAGAAACATCGCTGGTGGCACGATAGGGGGTAAGCATGGGGGATAAATACTTTTATTGCCATAACAGCCATTGCTTCAGAGGTCGCCAGCCGATAACAGAAGTAGCACAGTCACTGCGAAAAAAGAATCTGTGTAATGACTGCTATAACAGAGGCATCCGGTTGAAGGAAGGTGTACTTGTAATATATCTCAAGGTACCGGGTAGGAGTTAACGGCAATGGCTGAGCACGTCAAGATAGACAAGAACCACATCGTGATAATTGGGCAGACATTCATACGCAAGGGTGAAGATATGGTGGAACTAATTACCCCTGGGGGCGGATTGCCACCAGAGTGCATTGTGCTCTTTGTGGATAAGGCATACTGGGATAAGGTGAGGAAAGTACCGGGTAGGAGTTAAGCCAATGATTACAATGGTTATTCCAGTCTGCACAAATCCGCCCCATTTTTGGAGAGAAGACCCAGCGACACACCGGGCAACGTGTATCAAGCCAGGGTGCGGAGCGGTAAAGGACTTTGGGGCCGCCATCAAGCAGTTTAACCGGCAGCCAAAGGGTAAGAGCACACCGAGCGAGATGGATAATCCTTACTTTGTGCCATCTAACCACAGGAAGGCTAAGAAGAAGGCAACCGCTTATTAGACACTGACCGGCCCGGCGCCTCTCCCGCCGGGCTTTTTATTGTCCTTTGAACTGTCAAGATTCGTTGACAGTTGGGCTATTGACAAGTAGCCTACGATAGTATATTGTATAAGGTATGAGTATGGAAAGAGAGTTTTTGACAGTTCCTGAAGTCGCTGAATTGTTACGGTTAGATACCGAGACAATCTATCGTCTCTTGAGAGCCGGGAAGATACCAGGGAAGAAGGTAGGCGAGTCGTGGCGTATCCGGCGTGCCGGCCTTGACGCCTTTTTTGAAGGGGCTAAGGGGGATAACGGAAATGGCTAGACCGCAGAAGCAAACCGTTGATTACTTCCCCCATTTTGTTAATAAAGGGAAAACCAAACTAATCCTTCAAAATGAGTTTCATAACGATGGCTACGCTTTTTGGTATCAGCTTCTTGAGTTGCTCTGTGTGTCTGACAACCAAGTTTATGATTACAATAACCCCGCTAGTCTGCGGTTATTGTTAGCAGAAACTCACGTCACAGAAGATATTGCTATCAAAATCCTGCAATTACTCGCTGACCTATCCGCAATAGACCCGGAACTGCACAAAAATAGGATAATTTGGAGCCAAAATCTGGTGGATAATTTGGATTTGGTTTACCGGCGTAGAGCCACTGGCACGCCTACCAAACCAGTTATTGCTGACATTAACCCAGTTATTGCTGACATTAACCGACAAACTAAACTAAACAATACTAAACTAAACAAAACAATAATACCAAAAAACACTTACGGTGAGTTTTCTAATGTTCTTTTAACTGATGACGAACACCAAAAACTTAAAGAACGCTTTAATAACAATTTACCAGCCATGATTGAGGAGCTATCCACCGGAATAGCCAGCAAGGGCTACAAGTATAAAAATCATTATGCGACTCTGCTATCATGGGCAGCCAAAAAGGAAAGGGAGGGTAAATCAAATGTCGTTGGAAAGTATCGGGGGAATCCTAGCCAAAAGCCAGCCGGGGCGTTTTCCGACATTGCAACCGAACCAGAAAGTTGAGAAAGTATGTGCTTGCGGTCAGCAATTCACTGATACTATCTGGTTGCGTGCCGATGGCTCTGAAATAAAGAGTTTTGATATTTGCCCGGCGTGCCGTGAGGTAGAGAAGAAACGTAAGGAAGAGGAAGACCTTAAAGTTGAATTAACAAAGGCCATCGACTACCAGCGTGATATTTGGAATGAGGAAGTGAATGCGCCCTTTTCTTTTGCCTTAAAGACATTCGCCGACTACGAAAGTAAGCTCCAACCAAAAGCCTATGAGGCAATCAGAAAACTGCGCTGGGATTGGGGAGAGGCGGATGAAGATAGCCCGAAGTCGCTCATTTTGCTGTCGCCGGGGCTATATGGCGTAGGTAAGACACACCTGGTTTGTGCTCTAATCAATCAAATTATCGAGACTGGTGAGCTTGCATTTATTCACAAAGACAAGTTTTCACAATACGTCAAAAAGAGGCAATGCCCAGCCCATTTCACTTCTGAGAATGAATTACTTCGACGGATACGTGCGACCTATAACCGCAAAGATGACGGGGAATCAGAAGAAGACATCTATACTAAACTTGGGAAATATAAATTGCTTATCATAGATGACGTAGGAAAGATAAGACCACGAGATTTGAACTTTACCCAAGGCGTCTATTTCAACATCATTGACCAACGCTATACTGACTCCCAGGCAATCATCCTTACCACTAATCTTGACTTAAATGAGCTTGAAGCCCATATCGGCGGCGCTTGCGCAGATAGACTTTTAGAGATGGCTGGTAAATCTAACTTCATAGTAATGGGAGGGAAGAGCTACCGTGCTAGAAGTTGACCCCAAGACTGGTTGGGTCAAAGAGCCTCAATATCTGTGCCTTAAAGGTCATGGTCTATGCTTAATAAGGAGAACGGATACCCCTAACTTTGACTGTACGAATAAGACGATGGCATCCTGCCCTTACAGATGTAATACCCGCCCCCTTAGCAATCCCCCTTCCATAGGCGATATTGTGATTTAGTGAAGGAGTAGCCGGGCATCATCGCTAAGGACAACACCCCGGCCCCGGCCCGGCAAGGTTAGTTAGCTTCCTCTAGTGTCGTGATGCGTGCCATATCAATTACTCCTCTCTCTATTTATTAGCTCAATATCCAGCATGTCATAGGTTAGCCCGACCGACCACGCCAGCCTAACCTCAAGCTGGTGGCACCTGGCGATGATGGCTCTTTCTAACCATCTCATGTTAAGCATCCTCTGTTTCGTTGTCTTCTTCGTCCTCGCTATCCGGCAAGTCGTCATGGCCGTAGCAAGGCGATTTGATGTGCTCCAATCTCCACTCCCAACCTTTGGTGATGATGCGCCGCATCTCGTCAATATCCATCAGAGAGGATATTTTATTCTTGCCACAGATGCAGGCGTAAGTGACGTAGGGCAGACGGGCATATCCAGTCCAGTTGATGATAGCGTCAAGGCCACGCAAGGTATCATACTCAGCGAGTAGTGCTTTAGCCTCTTCCAGCGTTTTGATGCGTTCTGTCATTTTACCTCTCCTTTTACCGAATAAACTCACCTAATCTACTAATCGGGTAGGTGTTTTTAGCTTGTGCGTTAAGCCAACACTCTGCATTTTTCTCTGAGACGAAGTATTTAAGTTTACCTGTTACACTACTATAGGTTAAGAATGTTCCCGAACCTTTACGCCGTCCCCAGCTACTAACAGGGGCAAAGTAGGGGACTATTGATATTGAGCCGAGCTTTAATCCGTCATCACGAATAATAACACGGTCTGTGTTGCTCATTTTACCTCTCCTTCTACTGGCGTCACTGAAAACCAGCTAGACCTTATGGGTTTTCTTCCCGCAGCCGGTGCCGTCCCTCTTTCTAGTGCATTCGTATTTCTGTACCCACTCGCCACCAATATAGATTGGGCCAGCTTTAACCATCGGCAGGCTACACCTCGGACACTTATGGATGGTAGGTCTGGTTGTCATGGTTTGACCTCCTTCTCCGGTGGCTTAGGGAAATACTGCCTGACAATATCCGAACACTGTTTGAGCATCCCTAGCCGAGCGGCATAGGTGGCATCGGCGTCATATACGGCGGCATGGGTGGCATCGGCGGCGGCATGGGCGGCGGCATGGGCGGCATCGACGGCATG
>ERZ1292642.178-Hain-H14-01um-R1-178-length-42540-cov-10_pt1 | contig 42540 bp, 45 predicted proteins | sample MGYA00564403_ERZ1292642 | MGnify/ENA primary metagenome ERZ1292642 (study PRJEB36523, sample SAMEA6512643) | groundwater metagenome | collected 2019-01-09 | study: AquaDiva: Metagenomics assemblies of 32 groundwater samples
GACCGTACAGAGACTCCTCGTCAGAGGCTTATCAGGGAGACAGTAGCCGCATTTGAAAGGAAGTTCTCAGTAGAATTAGAAGCCCACAAGAAGGACATGAAGAAGCTCACGGGCACCAGAGCTAACGTCTATGCAGCTGATAAACAAGGAGGAGACTTTGTCCTAGCTCTTCATCTCCCACTCCCCCTATATAAAGCCTTGGTATTAGTCGTCGGTGACCATCCTCCATTATTCCGTGAACGTAAAGAATCCTTATGGTTCATGCGAACTTTCCCTCAATATTCCGTACCAGAGAAAGTTTAGAGAAGAGATGCCACTACTGCTACGAACTCTTGAAAAAGAGAGGCAAGACAGAGAGTAACCCTAACTTTGCCAGAAGAATCTACTGCAACGTAGAATGCACCACGAAAGCTCGTATCCTTAAATGCAAGATGCAATATGAAACTCTCCTTAGGGATGATAGTAAAACCCTCGGACGAAGAGGCGGTAAAGCTGGAAAGATGCCTCGAAAGCGTTGCAGGGTTTGTAGACAGTATCTTTCTCACAATCACTGGGAACAATGCGGCTTGCGAAAAGGTAGGAGAAAAGTTCGGGGCAAAGATTAGCCATTGCCCGTGGGAAGAAGACTTCGCTAAGGCCAGGACCTTCAACATGGACCAGATACCCAAGGATGAGCATGATTACTTCATCTGGTTCGATTGCGATGACATTGTCATTGGAGCAGAGAACATCCCCGCAATTATTGAGAGGATGAGGACAGAAGACTTAGCTGCCGCTGTCACCAAGTATCTCTATGCATTCGATGAGTACGGAAGCTGTATCGCAGAACATCCTAAGATTCGTATCGTAAAACTAGATGGTTCCTTCCTCTGGTCCCAGCAGACAGGGGAACTTCATGAGGACTTGATGCAGCAATGGGCCTCTCCCGTCACCACTCTTTCGGAGACCGAGAAGGGGATGTACTTCGAGGTTAGGCATGAGAAGACAGAGCAAGACTTTAAAGAATCAGCGGAGCGTAACTACAAGATTTCCCTTAAACAGACCGTAGACCATCCTGATGACCCTAGGAGTTGGTGGAATCTGGCTAACTCTTGTGTCTCCACAGGTAAGACCACTGAAGCCAGGGATGCATACGAGAGGTTCATTCCCTATTCCGGTTCTCAACAGGAAGTTTATCTGGCTCGTATCCGTCTTGGGATGCTCCTTGCAGACTTGGAAGAGAACGATAAAGCCTTGAACCAATGTCTTCAGGCCATGGTCTCAATGCCTTGGCATCCTGATGCTTATCTAGCTATCGGTAAGCTCTATTACAAACAGAAGAAGTGGAAGCATTCCAAGGAGATGCTTATCCAGGGCATGAGCAAGGAGATTCCAGAGGATGCAATCGTCTACAACCCTAGGGACTACGACTATAATCCGATGATTCTCTTGGCCAACTGCTACTTCAATATGGGTAAGGTGGAGGAGGCTTTAACGGTAGTAGAGAACCTGAGAAGTAAGTTCCCCATGAGGAAAGATTTGGAACCTATCCATGGAGTTCTCAAGAAGAATGTGGAAGAACTAGCAGACGCAGAAGAGTTCTGTCGAAGGGCAGAGACTCTTACAGATGTGGAATTAGCCGTAGAGCTGGAAGCTCTCCCCACAACGCTCAAGATGAACCCAGTCATATGCATCGTGAGAAATAGGAGATTTGTCAGGACAGAAGCTCCAGAAAAGGAGATAGTCTACTACTGTGGCTTTACTACTGAAGTTTGGGACTCCTCTACCGCAAAGACGGGAATTGGGGGGTCAGAGGAAGCAGTCATCAACTTGAGCAGGGAGTGGTCCAGAATGGGCTATAAGGTGGTAGTTTTCAATAACTGCGGGGCAGAGGAGAAGACCGATGAGTACGGCGTAGAGTGGAGACCTTATTGGTCCTTTAACCCTAGGAGTGCCTATGACAATCTTATCCTTTGGCGTTCACCTGTCCTTGCTGACCATCAGCTTAATGCTCGTAACATCATTCTCGACTTACATGATGTGTTGCCTGCTGCCGAACTTACCTCGAAGCGTTTGGGGGCGATACATCACATTGCTGCTAAATCTAATTATCATCGTTCTTTATTCCCGCTTGTTACTGATGATAGGTTCGACGTTATAGGTAACGGCATAGACTTGGAGCAATTCAAGGGAAAGGAAGAAAGGAAGAAGCATAGGCTTATCTACACCTCCTCTCCCGACAGAGGGTTGGAACATCTCTTGGATTATTGGCCCAAGATTAAAGAGCATTGTCCCCTTGCAGAATTGCATGTGTTCTATGGGTGGCACGTCTTCGATACCATGTTCGAGCACGACAACAAGATGCAGATTTGGAAGGAGAGGATGAAGACGATGATGCAGCAGGAAGGAATCATTAACCATGGTAGGGTGGGACATGAAGAGATTGCCAGGGAGATGATGAAGTCAGAAATCTTTGCCTACCCATGTCACTTTGAAGAAATCTTCTGCATCAGTGCAGTCAAGGCTCAAGCAGCAGGGTGCAAGGTAGTGGCTACTAAGTATGCGGCCCTGCCAGAGGTAGTGAAGGAGGGGCAATTGGTAGAGGGGGGCGTGAAGGGAACTGATATGTGGAACAGGTGGTGCGATACTCTCATCTACGAGATGGGTTCAGACACTCATGTGACTCATCCTGAGTTAGTCAATGACTACTCGTGGTCTAAAATTGCAGAAACATGGCCCTTACTAAAATAGCCGTCATCCACGATTGGCTAAGCGACATCGAACAGGAGATTACTTGGAAGGATGGTCTCGCAGCTGCCATCAGAATCTTAAGTCAGAAATATGAACTCAAGTTCTATACGTTCGGGAAAAGCACCTTTACATTACCTCATGAGTACTTCCCCATTCATTTCTTTTCTGATGATGAAGAGTTCAAGAAGGATATAAAAGCTTTCTCTCCTGATGTCATCTTGCATTGGGCGGATTCAACCAGACCTCATGCGAGCATCGGACGAGAACTAGGTATCCCCCAAGCTATCTGCTTCGCCGGAGGAGAACCCTTCGAGAAGCAATGGCAGAACTTCGACCACTTCTTCGTGGAGTCAGATGAGTACAAGGAGAAGTTCGAGAAGGCAGGATGCTCAGTCTCCACAGCCTTCGGTACTAATACAGAGTTATTCAGACCTAACTATGGCAAGAAGAAAGTATTTGATATCTGCTTCCCAGCAACTTACGCAGATTGGAAACGACACAGACTCTTCGCCAAAATCGTCGAACAAGGGGAGTACTCAGCCGTTACCGCAGGTTTTAAGTACAAAGACCACGAGCAATGGTGTTATGAGTTACCTGAAAAGGCAGGTGCTCTTGTACTTGGTCATGTTTCTGGTTCTGCTCTCGTGGATATATATAATCAGAGCCGTGTCTGCCTCATAACTTCAGCTAATAACGGTGGTTCACAGAGAACAGTCTTAGAGGCCATGGCTTGTAACATTCCAGTAGTAGTCATGTCTGATTCAAGGAAGTGTTCTGAATACATCAATAGAACAGAAAGATTTACTGGATTAGTCGCAGACCTCAGTGACTTCAACTCCATCATCAATGCAGTTGATAGCTGCATGAACATAGGAGAATCAGATGCTAGGACTTATATCTTAGAGCAGTGGTCAGAGTTCACTTATGCAGCAGCCCTAGAGACAGGTTTATGCAAACTCTTAGCATCGTCGTAACCTATTACGACCCAGAACATAAGAAGGTGGACATGCTCTGCAATCTCATGAGGAGCATAGGGGAGAACTCCATCGGATATCAGCTGGAACAAATCATGGTCGTGAATGGGAAGAGCTATGTCGAATCAGTGAATGAAGGATTGGGCAGAAGTAATGGGGAGTACATCATAGTCTTGAATGATGACGTGGTAATAGAAGACAAGGAATGGTTAAAGAAACTATGTATCCCTAATTGCATCTCTGCATGGCAACTGGGGACATTCCATACCACGGGAGAGTCAGTTCCCGATGCAGCCTGCTTCGCCATGCATAGGGATGTCTTCAATCGGTTGGGTCTTATGGACCTGAGATACAAGGACGGAATTAACTTTGAGGATACAGACTACTTCTTCACCGCCAAAGAGAAGGGTATCCCCTTCGTAGATGCACAGGTACGGATGAAGCACCTAGGCAATGTCACAGAACAGACTTATTTCAAAGACGTGAAGTGGGGAAAGACTTACCATAACGAAGCTATCTTCAATCAGAAATGGCAACCATTAAAGCGTACATAGGAGGGACCTTCGACCTAATGCATCCTGGTCATGTCGCCTTGCTTAAAAGAGCTAAAGAGGAATACGGCTATGTAGTGGTATCTCTTAACTCTGATGAGTTCGCTACCAAGTATAAGCGTAAGCCTCTCATGACCATGCTTGAGCGGATGAATATAATGTCAGCTTGTAAGTATGTGGATGAAGTTATCATGAATGTGGGAGGAGAAGACTCCACCCCAGCTATCTTAACTTCTCAGGCTAAGGTCATAGTGCATGGGGATGATTGGCAGGGGGAACCACTCATGCAACAGATGGGTTTGACCCAAGAGTTTCTGGACAAGCATGGGATTCAGATGGTCTACTACAAATACACCCCAGGAATCTCAACTTCAGACCTCCTATGCAGATTAGCGTCCTTACCCCCAGCATCCGTAAAGAAGGATTAGAAGTAGTAGAGAAGACCCTCTTAGCCCAGACCTTTAGGGACTTTGAGTGGATACCACTCTACGATGCCCCTGGTCAGAAACCCTCTCTTTGCAAGGCAATGAATACGGGCCTTCGGAGAAGCACATCTGACCTAATCCTCTTTATTCAGGATTATATCCAACTACCTGAGGATGGTCTCCAAAGAATCCTAGAAGCCCATAAAAGATACCCTACTGCTGCCTTTACCTTCCCCGTGGGTAAATCAGACGTGTTAGACTATAAGCGAGAAGCCATTAGATGGGACTGGAGGTTCGGTAGGGATAAGGATGCACAGATACCCTACTCAGAATGGGAGATAGACCTGGCCTGCTTACCAAGGGGATTCATCACCATGGTAGGGGGGTTTGATGAGGACTATGATGATGGCTTTGGATGGGAGAATGTGGACATGGCCTATCGTCTTTATAAGAAAGGGGTTACGTTCAGGGTATGCAAGGAGACTTATGGTATAGCCTATGACCATGATAAGTTTCAGAAGCACCCTTTTAAGCACAAATCCAATGGTCCTCTTTGGCTAACTAAAGAGGCTGAAATAACTGCTGGGGCGATAATCAAGTCCCATGTGATAAGATAGAGGTGAATTAACCCTCTCAAAATATTATGGCAGACTTTGATGCCGGACTGTCACGTTCACTTCGTAGAATTGATAACGATACCTATCGCATGGCGGTAGATATCGAAGATGCAACTGGTGTATCCATTACAGCTACTACTGGTATTGATGATGACTCAGCCTTTGTCGTAGGTACCACTGATGTCCAGCCCATGGGAGGCTTGGCCGATGAGACTACCCCAGATTCTGTTGATGAGGGTGACGTTGGTGCTCTTAGGATGACCCTTGACCGTAGGCTTCTCACGGCAGGCATGACCACTGATGATGCTGCTCCTGAGACTGGTACTAGGGTGAACATGATGGGTGGGGTCTTTGATGACACAACTCCAGACTCGGTTGATGAAGGGGATGCAGGCTACGTCAGGATGTCTGCACGGAGAGAGCAATACACTCAGATTCGTGATGCAGCTGGTAATGAGCGTGGTCTTAACGTGGATGCTAACGGAGCCATTGCAGTTACTGGTTCCTTTGTCGTTGACTCTGAGTTCCCTGCTGCGGCTGTAGTCACAGACAACTTTGCTAACCCGACCACTACCTCTGTCATGGGTATGGGTATGGTTTGGGATGGAGCCACCTGGGACAGGTCTGCTGGCAACTCCACGGATGGCACTCTGGTGAACCTTGGGACGAACAATGACGTTACCGTTACTGGCACAGTGACTGAGGCGAACTCAGCCGCCATCCTCACTTCAACTCAGCTTATTGATGATGGCATCGCAACCGTTGCTTCTGCGATTACTACCAAAGGTATGGCTGCTGCTGGTACGGATGGTACTAATGCCAGGATTTTAAAAACAGATACTGACGGTAATCTTCAGGTTGATGTTCTGACGATGCCTTCAGTCACGGTTGATTCTGAATTTCCTGCGGCTGCTGGACTTACTGACAACTTCGCTACGCCTACAACCACCAATGTAGCTGCAATGGGCATGGTCTACGACGGTGCTACATGGGACATGCAAAGAGGAGATGCAACAGATGGCACTCTTGTTAACCTTGGTACTAATAACGATGTAACAGTAACGTCAGGTACCATCACCACCGTTACCACCTTGACTGGTACAACGACCCTTACTCCTGGTACTGGTGCTGCTAACCTTGGTAAAGCAGTTGATTCAGTTGCAGGAGCCACAGATACGGGTGTTGTTGGTCTCAGCATTGTTGATGCAGCACTCTCTGCTATCACCCCAATTGACGGTGACTATGCACCTACAAGGGTAGATGCTAATGGCGCACTTTGGGTGAACGTCAGCAACTCAGCTCTTGCCACAGCTGCCGCTGCTGCTGATAACTTTGCCAACCCCACAACCTCCAACATCATGGGCATGAACATGTTGTGGGATGGGGCTACTTGGGACCGTGCTCCTGGTACTTCAACCACTGGTGCTCAGGTTAATATTGCTTCAGCGGGTGTTGCTTCAGGTGCCATAGCTAGTGGTGCTGTTGCGTCAGGAGCTATTGCGAGTGGGGCTTATGCCAGTGGTTCTATTGGGTCAGGTGCTATCGCCTCTGGAGCCATTGCTTCTGGAGCCGTAGCTTCTGGGGCTGTTGCAAGTGGCGCATATGCAGCAGGAGCCTTTGCCCAGAAGGTCTTTACGGAACCTACTGCTGCTCAGAGCACTGCATACGCAACCTCCCTTGTCGTTAAGGCTAGTGCTGGAACTCTTTACCAGGTCTTCGGTTACAACTCTCACACGGCTACTGTCTTCCTCCAGGTGCATAACACCACCTCTCTCCCAGCTGATACGGCAGTTCCTATTATCACCTTGGCAGTGCCAGCTTCTAGTAACTTCTCCCTGGACCTGAACCTTCTTGGTAGAGCGTTTGCTACTGGTATCACCCTGGCCACCTCTACCACTGGCCCTACCCTTACGGTAAGTGGAGCTACTACTTGGTTTAACGCTCTCTACGTCTAAAACCTATGTCATTCACCATTAGCGGTCCTGGCTCTAACCCGCTTGGGACAGATATTACCGAGGCTGAAATCACGTTGGCAGACAACGCTACTAATGATTGCTCTACCTCGAAACATGGTTTCTTGAAGAAGTTGGATAACAACTCTTCTAACTTCATGAATGGAGCAGGTAATTGGGCCGCTCCTTCAACTGCGAGCCTAGTCTTGTGGAGATTCCCAGGGGAAGGAACGTTATCTACCACTGGTGCTGGGCTTACGACTCCAGGTAGCCCACCACTTGTGTATTTTACTGATACGCTGAATGGTTTATGGACAACTTCAGTTGTTATACCTACTGGAGCGACATCAATTTCTTCAATTAAAATTCTTTATAAGAATGAAGCTAATGGTAATCTTGCCTTGGCTTTTGAAACAGGAGTCATTACAGTTCCTGGCACCGCCGCCGTAGTGCAAGTAGACACAACCCAAAATACGGCAGCTGCGTTCGCTTCGGCTGGAGCAGCGGATAATAAATTTTATTTTATTACCGCTCCTTCGACTGCCTATAATGGTTTGACCGTTACTGCTGGGAACATTCTTCACTTTTATCTCTCTCGTGAAGGCGGTAATGGTATTGATACCTACAATGCAGAATGGAACGTCGCTGGTATCCAATTTACCTTCGCCTAACATGTCTAAGTTCTGGGACAACCGAGAGTTGCCCAAAGGCACACTAAGGGTCAATGAAGACCTTTGGATGGAATGGCACCAATCTAACTTGATTTAATATGGCGAACCCATCATACGTTTCAGGGAGCAACGTAACGAATGGTACAACCAAGACCATCTCTACCGCAGCTGTTTCAAATGGACTCTTGTTGGTTGAATGGTCTGGACAGACTCCTCCCACCTCTATGGACTATGATGGTATAGCCATGACTGACTTGGGAGTTTCCATCCACTCAGGAGAGGGAAAGGTCTGGTATTGTTTTACCTCTAGCGAAAAGACTAGCAAGGTAATAACTGCAACGGGAGGGAACGGTAATTGCTTTTTGGGAAGTCTTTACTTTCAGGATTGTAAGCAACAAGCCCCGACTCATACTGGAGTTAAGGCCCAGGCTGGGGCAGGAACATTTACTCAGGATATAACCACTGATGTGGATAACTCTTTGGTTGTTTGGTTCATGTTAACAGATGGAGGTACTTGCACAGCCGGAGCAGGTATGACCCGTCGATGGGCTGACACCACGGTAAGGGGGGGAGCAGCTTTTACCTCTACTTCAGTAGTCTCTCCAGCAGCTCTCTTTACAGCAGCAACAGCAGGGTCTGATTCAGGCTTCTACTCTGCAATAATGTCTTTAGAACCTGTACCACCTGCTGCTCCAACAGGCTCAGGCTTATTCTGATATGACGGTAGCGCAGATTTTCACTCTCAGTCGCTTCATTACGAATACGAATGGCACCACTGCTTCTGATGCCAACCTTTTGAGGTCCCTCTCAGAGAGACAGAAGCAGATGGTTGTCAGGTTGGCTAACCTTCTTGAGAACTACTCCTTGGTAAAAGCAGGGGCTAATCTTCTCGCATCCACTGAGAACATCGACACTCTTGCCACTGATATCATCAAGTTCAAGAGAGCAGAGGTGCAATGGACCAGTGGTGGTACTTGGTATCCAGTCACTTTCTATGACATCAACGAGTCTTCAGAGACTAATGATGTTACCAACATCAACAACATTAACAGCACGACCTCTCCCTTTGCATTCTTGAATGGAACGGCAGTACAGATGAGACCCATCCCTTCTGTCACCTCCATCTCTGGATTCCAGTATTGGTATGTGCAGATGCCTGGAGACCTTACCTCTACTTCCTACTCACCTAGCACCCCAGCTGAGTATCACAGGCTTCTCGCTGACCTTGTAGCCATTGATATCAGACTTATGAAGGGAGAATTGAACCCAGTGACTGCTCTCCAAGAAGAGAAGCTTATCTGGGAATATCTTGAGAATCAGGTTTCTCCCAGGGTTTCAGGGCAGAACCTCGTCGCTAAACCTGCCTATGAGAACTACGAGTAATGACCTCCTCCACGACAATAACAGGAGAGAAGACCGTCAAAGACTCCTCTGGCAGTGAGGTTAGCTTTACTGAAGAGTCATATCTTGGCACTTCCTCTCTTGAGACCGTAGCTACAAAAGTCGGACAAGGAGATGATGCACCCGTAACAGGAACTATACTTAGAGGTACTGCCAACGGTACAAGTGAATGGGATAAACTAGACCCCTCTACTGACCTTGGCGGTAACATGACCAATGGTCAAATCATCATTGGCTCAACTGGTACCATCCCTACCATAGGTTCATTGACAGCTGGGGCTAATATCACCATCACTCCAGGTGCAGGAACCATCTCCATTGCAGCTGCCAGCGCCTCAGTCTCAACAGCTATTATTGCAGACAGAGCTACCTTCATCTTTGAGACTAACCAAGGTTGGGCTACTGGTGGTGGTGGTACTTGGGGAGGAGCTATCGTGGGCACTCCTGGTGATGCATCTAAGAGAGCTTATATATCAGCAGGTGGTGGAGCAGCTGGCAGAGGGTCTTTGGCCAGTACCTTCTATCACTGGGCGGATGAGCATCTTGGTTATGCGGGAAATCCTAGGTTCATGATTACCATCAGGACTGCTCAAGCTAGTAATGGCAATGAAATCTTTGTCGGGATAGGAGCTGTGTCTAATGCTGGGACCAATACCATCTCTTACGGTGCACAAGGTTACGGCTTCAAGGTTAAGAGGGAAGCGGGGACTAGCAATCTCTATGCTACCAATGGTGTCTCTTCTACTTGGACTGATACCATGTTAGTAGCTCTGACAGACAACAAAGAACTTCAGCTCATGGCATACCTAAAGTCAGATACTTCAGTCACCTATGCATACAGGAAGGCAGGAGTAGCTGCTTTTACCACTTCAGCTGCCGTAGCTACTAACGTCCCGACCTCTGCTCTTAACGATAACTTTGGCTTTACCATCAATACAGTTACTGGTGATGGCATAACTGGTGCAAGCACATGTGACGTGTTCTACGGGTATATTGAGAGAGATGGTCTAACTATTTCAGTCTAAACTATGGGAGTCTACAGAATCAGCTATGCATCCGACCTAGGGTGGGCAAATGGAGAAGCAGCTTCTAAACTAGCTGGCTCTGCTGCTACCTTTGACCCTGCTACTGCTGGCATTGATATCTTTAGGACTCCTGGGGAGCTTAGGACAGGCTTCTCTTCTACTTCCATAGGCACAGCTACCGTAGACCAGACCATCATCTCCATGTTCGCCATCACAGATAACACTGGTTCTGTAGGCAGGAACATCTATGCATGGGGTGACGCAGGAGACCTCTATATCATCTCTGACGCTGCTACTCCTTCAGTTGCACTAGGCAGAGCCGTGACCAGTTCCCTTGTAGGGAACATCGTGAACCACAAGAACTATGTTTATTATCCACGTCAATCCAACATAGGACGTGTAGGTTCAACCATTGGTGGAGGAGCCATGACCTACGATGATACTTACGTCATCGGTCAATCCAGTTCCTATAAAGGAGTTACCATCCAACGTCCCATGCATTCTTGGAATGGCAAGATGTATTGGGGTAATACTTATCTCTTAAACTATGTCCTCGGTTCAGAATCCACTGGTAATAGTGGTACTACTGCTCTTACTTTTGAGTCTGACCATTGCATTACTGCACTCAATGATAACAGTACCCGTCTTCTGATAGGTGCAGGTATTGAACCTGACCCCACCCAGAGTACTAAGACTAAGGCTTGGCTCTATATCTGGGATGGAGTCAGTACTAACTACAACGATAGAATCCTTTTCCCAGAACAGTTCATCCACAGGATTGACGTATTGGACAACCAAGTCTATTGCTTCGGTAGGAACTATCTCTACAGACTGGTCGGCACAGCCTTCACCATTGTTGCCACCCTTAACCAAAGGGTAGGTATTGGAGGTACAGCTTATAACAGGGGTCAGCTCTTCTGGAAAGACAATGATACTATCAGAGCCATCGGCACTCCTCACCCCCAGCTCCCTATCGCCAGGACTACCCCTTATTCGGGTACAGGTACCACCTCCGGTGCTATTCTGTGGGTCCAAGACGCTAAGTTGTGGTCTGGTGACAACAGCACTCTTAATGAGTTCAAGACAGGGTCTTCGACGGGTAAGACCTTCCTTTCCAGAGTCATCTCAGAGTCCCAGCAATTCTTTGTGGATAAGATTAGGGTCTACCTCACCACCAACTTAGCCTCAGGGGATGACCTTAGGGTGCAGATTGTAGATGAGAACGCAGGGACTACAGTAGATGTAGGCCAGATAGACTTTGCAACTTATGGTGCGGTGAACCAAGTGGAACTTCATTCTAATCAGTTCACCACTGCTTGTGCCCAACTCTCCTCTATGCAGATTGGCCTTAAGTTCAATGCTGGTGCAGTTAGGGTCAGGGAGGTCACAGTCTTTACTACAGCAATTTCTCAAAGATAAACGTGATAGACTAGAACTATATGGGAATCTGGGACGGCTCAAAACAATTCATTTCTTCTCTCCCTGTAAGCCAAATCTTTAAGAAGCAGGCTAATCTCTTGCCTACTCCATCTAACCCTGTTCCGGCAGGTGGAGGCGGAGGTTCTTGGGGAACTCCAGTTTCTTCAACTTTTCCTGGTCAAGGTCAAGGAGCACAGATGTACCAACCCCCTTCTACAGCTACAGTTAAAACAACTGGTGCTAGGTCTACCCAAGGAGGTAAGACTACTGAGTACCAGACAAGTGGCGGTAAGCTTATTCTTGGGGCTGATGGTAAGCCTGTGGTCTCCACCATACCAACCAGTAAGGGTACCTCCGTAGCCCCCTCACCGAAGCCAATGAATACAGGGGTTCCAGAAAACAAACTTCCAATAGGACCCCTTCCAGGGGACCAGGGACCTAACTATGCCACCTACGTCAAATACGATGCATCAGGCAAGCTAGTGGACCGAAAGGCAGACCTTAAGGAATCCTCTGCTAATTACTTCACCAACGGCTATGTTCTTGAGACTAAAGAACTAGCTCAGAAGAACGCTACCTTCCAACCAAAGAACGTACTTCCTGGCTCAGACTTTGTTGATGCATATAATCAACCTTCTTCTCTCCCTTCTTACTTTGGACAGAAGTTCGGGAACGTAGAGTCTCTACAGGGACAATACAACACCACAAGGGAGGCTCAGAACACCAACGTCAAAGACCTTACTTCTGCAAGAACAGAGGAAGGTCTGACTGGAGCACAGACCCAGCTTAATGACATCAACAAGAGAATCGGTGCATTCAACACGACCATCGAGAACATGGAGAATGATGTCAGGAATGATTTAGGTCCTGGTGCTTCAGAGTCTTTCATTCAGGCAGAGGTACAGCGGAGGGCTAAGGACCTCCAACCCGAAGGGAACAGGCTTCTCCAAGAGCAAGCAGCAGCTCAAGCCAACTACCAGATGACGGTGGATAGGACGAATGAGAAGTTCACTGCCTTCAGGAATGATGCCAATGAGACCATCAACAGGGTCTCCCAGAGACTTGGCTTCGCTACGGACAACATCAATACGGCCATGACTCTCTTCCAGAATCTGAAGCAGTATGAGCTTCTGACAGATGCACAGGCCAATCAGAAGAGGGATGATGCACGAGCGGTGATGTCCCTCTACATCTCCTCCCCTTCTTCACTTAAGGGGCTATCAGATGCAGACCTGACTAGGTTAGCCACAGATGCACAGATTTCTCCTACAGCCTTGAAGGAGATTAAGACCGCTGTTCTGACCCAAGGCTCAGCAGTGGCTCAAGCTATTGGTAAGAGTGGAGAACTGAACATGCTCTTCTGGGACCCCAAGGCTAACGCCTATGCAGTCAAGACTTGGAATAACTTTGGAACTGTAAGTACGGCAGGTAGCTCAGCTACGAATGCCAAGCTCCTCTCTAATCTTTCATCTTCTGCACAAAGAATCTTTGCGGCTGGTAATACCATCCAGAATCAAGTAGCTGCTGTGCCTGAGAACGTAAGGAGACAAGCTGCTACAGGAGCGGCCATAGCAGTCAATAACCAGCTCTTAGCTGCACAATCACAGGGCTTGGTCACCGCAGCTGACTGGGAATACTACAACAAGGTTTACATCCCCAGCTTACAGATGGCAGCAGGTATGCCTGACGCATATACTTCTACCTACTCTAAGGGGGTAGCTCAGACAGACATAGACCTCTCAGCGATAGAGCAGTTCACGTCAGCCTATTCGTCCCAGGTAAATCAATGATATGGCCGAAGAGTCTAGAGATTACGTCAAGGAAATCCAAGACTCATTCCAGACAACTCTCAAGTCCATGCCTGAGAGTGGTCCTTTTAAGTATGAAGATGCACCTTCGTCCATAGCCACCAACCCTTCCTCAGTACTGACTCCTGAAGTCCAGACAGAACAGAAGGGAATCCTTGGCTCAATCCAGAAGTTAGGGAACAAAGGTTATGATTACACCATCAAACCCCTCAGGACTCTTACTGACCCAGTGGCTGATATCACAGTTAAGTATGCAGCCCAGATGGGAGCAGCTGGTGTTGAAGCCCTTGGAGTACCAGGTCAGCTGAAACAACTTGAGACCTATAATCAATTACAGGCAGAAGCAGACTCTCAGCTCTCCAAGAGGATTGCCGCTCTCCCTAATGATGCAAAAGGTAATGAAATAAGGAGACAGCTGATGAAGCACTACGTTGCCAGAAACTCTGGCATCCAAGAGGTCTTTGTTCCTAGAGAGTTGGATGAGTCAGTGGCTCAACATGTCAGCAAATCCCTCCTTGTAGGTCTCTCTGCTCTGACCCAAGCAGGTATCCATGCATTAGACCTAGGCACTGAATATACGTTCCTGCGGGAATTGGGTGGTAAGAGCACTCTGAATCTATTGGGTTCTAATGAGCTGGTACAGAACGCAGCTCTTAAGTTGGCTGGAGGTACGGTCCTTGGTCAAATAGACAATGCTACCTTCAATGCACTCTACTCTCAGGCTAATCAAGCTGAGGGAGTTACCTCAGAACAGATACAAGAGGACATTGCTTTAGGATTCGTTACTGCTCCTATCTTTCAAGCGGTCATCTCTGAAGGTGCATATAGATGGTTCAAGTCACCTATCCCTTCAGATAAATTGGCCAAGCAGATTAGGGATGAACTCTCCTCTCCTGCTGCTCAGCAAGCTACGGTTGAAGCCACCCCTAAGTTCAGGAGAGAAATCATTACCAGTGGTAAGGGAGCAGCTAGACCTACTGCAAAGATTAGGACCTATGCATTACCTGGAACTGAACTGGGTAAAGACATCTCTACTCTTGGTAAGGGAGACTACATCGAAGTTCCTAATACTGGAGATAGGGGTTTTGTTTCAGCTATCCATCCACCCTTCTCAGGCCCTGAAATTAGTACCGTTGCTGAGGCAGGAAGTAGATTGGCCTCTATTGACCTTGCAGTGGGGAGAACCACCAGTGCCATCCAACAGGTCTCCTCTCAGGCTGAACCAAGATACTTATCCACAGCACCAGCTGAGGCTCAGGGTCTTAAGCCTAACCTTGGTAGTTACTTCTCTAGGAAGTCCATTCTCAAACAACTTAACGAGAACCTGGCTAACCTAGCCGTAGAGAGACAGAAGACAGAGACTCTTCTGGAGAGGTTTTCTAATATCTTTGATGTCTCCAAAGCAGCAGAGTTAGGAGGAGCCAGACCAGAAGTCTATGCACAAATTATAGAAGAGTTCAGGAAGCTTCCTCCTGAAGTGACCATAGCCACAAGAGACCCAGAGACAGGTGCGTTGGTCTCTAAGACTTTCCCCTTTAGTGAAATCAAGGGAGGTAGAGTTCTGAAGAGAGAGTACCTTGTCCCTGTTGGAGTAGAGGAAGTTAGGAGGACTGCACCTGACGTGGCTCAGAGCATGGAAAGAGAAGCAGCTGAACTCACGGCTTCCCAACTTGGTCAGAGCAAAGAGACAGTCTTCATTAAGAACCCTAAGACAGGATTCACAGAGGAGGTTCCTATCAAGAACGTCCCTCTTGCCAACCTCACAGAGATAACTAAGAGGTTCGGTGGTCCTAAGTCCCTTACCCCCTTCAGTCTTTTTGACCAACCTCAGGCCATCTTCAGGAAGCAAGGTTATGACCTTCAGACCTTCGTTGATGCAGTCAGAGAAGGGAGGCTGGTAGAAAACCAGACCACTAACCAGATTAAGGATATTGCCAGAGAACTCTTTATCTCAGAGGGTGCAGCCAGAGAGGGTAGTTTCCTTAATCCTAAGGCTCTCAAGATTACTGACAGGGCTAAGGTTGAAGGGATAGACAAGAGAATCTTCCAAGCCTTGAACACTGATGATGTCTCTAAGGGTTCTCTTAAGCTAACCCAGAATGAAGCCAGAGCTGTAAAGAAGCTGCGGGAGATTACCCTTAGATACCTTGAGGATATCCGTAGGGTGAAGAATGTATTAGGAGAAGGCTTCTTTGTGGGTCGTGAGAACTACATTACCAACCTCATAACAGAGCAGGCTTCTCTCTTCCTTAAGCATGGAGGTGCCATCCCAGAGTCATTGGCTAAGCTGACTGAGGGTGGAGAAGCTTTCTATAACCTCCTTAAGACCAAGGCTCCTAGCAAATTGAAGGATGTCCTGCTTGAGAATAGGGTCGGTGGTCTTCCTATCAAACAAGACCCTTGGCTTGCTATGGAGACTATGGCTAAGATTCACTCCCGTTATGTGCATGTTGCACCTGAGTATTACAGGCTGAACCAGTTTGTGGATAAGTTCAATGAAGCCTTTGGGAACATGCCTACCATGAGGTATGGCATTGAGAGGATGAAGAAGTATGTGAAGTACATGGCTGGGATAGAGAACGAAGCCAATGCTCTTAAGTCCTTTGATAGGAAATTTGAATCACTGTTGATTCAACAGAAGTTCAACCTCTTTGGCTTAGCTGAAATCAAGAACCCCCTCTACAAATACTTTGGAGAACCTTACACCCTGCACATTGCAGGTAGACCAGTGACGGTAGACATCCCTAAAGAATCCACTACTAGGTTCTTTGAAGAGAACCCTATTGGTTCCTTCCTGGCCTCAATCAATCCCCTTACTCCTTCTAAGTTCCTGTTGACTGCAAAGACTAGACAATATGCCATCGACCTTTCCATGTCTACAGGGTTCATCACTCAGAACCTTACCCAATACTTTCAGAATGCACCGACTCAGCTTAGGGGTAATAGGTTGGGACGACTCACTGATACCTTTGAAGGTTTCTTTAAAGCCATCGGAGAGTTCACGAACTACAGGGAGAACAAACAGAAATGGGTTGATGCAGGTCTCTTTGAGGAGTACTCCAATGCAGTCTCAGAGATGATGGATTATGGTGGGACTCAAAGTCTTAAGAATAAGATTCTTGGTAAGAAGCATGGTGTTGTCAGGAGTTTCTTCAATGCTGCCGCCACCGTTAGTGAATACATCAACAATGTCGGTACATTCCACGCAGTTGAATCCAGCATGAAGAGAGACCTTAAGGATGGGGGTAAATTCTTCAAGGAGCTTACTGGCTTGGATAAAGAAGCAGCTGATGCATTCATCAAGGACTTCTCCATCAAAGCAGCAGAGAAGACTCAGTTCAGGTTCGGTCCTGAAGTTAGGTCAGAGATTAACAGGAACCCTGTCCTCGGTACCATCTTCATGTACAATTCCTACTCTGCTGGTCAGCTTGAGTTACTTAGGGGTATGGCCAGAGACCTTAGGGATTCTCCAGAATGGGAGAAGCTTATTGGTCCTGCTCTCCAAGATGCAAAGAACGGTGAGTGGGGAGCCTTTGTTCAGAAGGCTGGTGCTCTCAAGGACCTGGATAAGACTAAGGCTGGAGCACTGGTCAGATATGCCGTTGCTATAACAGGTACATCAGCTGTCATTTCCATGCTTGGAGGTTCTCTGGCTAATAACCTGTTCTTTGGGTGGATACCCACCTTCTATGATGGACTTAATAAGTTCATGACAGGTGCATATTATGGGGATACCCAGCTTATGGCTGATGGTGGTGCTCTCATCAATAGGCCAGTGACGACTACCTTCAAGGCAGGGTCAGACATCTTCCACTGGGCTGTCTCTCAAGATAAGCCCTCCCTTGGTTCTATGGCTATTCAGCCATGGTCTCCCCTAAGAAAAGGGTATGAAGCTAAGCAGGCTTTCAAGGCTGCATGGACGGGGAAGATGACTGTGGTTGAGGATGATAAGGGAAACCCCAAGTACTACATTGACCCCAACATGCATACCAAGGTCATGCTGGGACAAGCCACCAAGATAGGACCCTTTGTTATCCCTTCAAGGAAGTTCCTTAAATCAGAAGCCATCCTTAATGAGGGTTGGGCTAGGTTTGTCTTTGGTTCTCACACCTCCTCTAATGCAGCCATGCAAGAAGATGTGGAGAAGGCTAGTCTTATACACCTTAGGGAGAACCAGGTCCTTAGGGGTAAGACTCTGAGGGCCAATGAACTCTTGGATGAGCTTCAGAACTCTTCCTCTGATGAGAGAGCACATACCATCTCCATGTTGGAGAGTTCAGGAGAGCTGGATGACGACATGATTCAGAGAATGGTGGAGGCTTCTAAGGCTAGAGCCTTCCTTAATGATGCATTCACCACCAAACTCAGGTCCTTGAAGCCTGAAGATAAGCCTCAGTACATCCTAGACCTGGCTACCTTCAAGGCCATGAACGATAAGCAGCGTCAGGCTCAGCTCTACAAATGGGTGAAGAATGGTGCCATTACCAATGACACCTTGAACTCTCTTAATCTCCTTATCAATCAGAAGAAGGAACAACCTGTCTCCTACCAGGAGGATGAGCGAGGTCTGGAGAAGTTCAGGAGCTTGGCTCAAGGAGCCATGATGGTGATGGGTGGAATAGCATTAGTTTCTATTGGTCCAGATAAACCAGGAGTTGAAGCTATTACTAGGGGTCTCAAGAAATTCTCCATGAAAGGAGAGGCGAAGATTATCTCGAAGTTGGATACTGAAGGTCTTATCGGTAAGGCTGTGACTCATCCGCCAGAAGGCAGATACTTTCCAGTTGAAGTCCACAAGGACAGACCCGTTAAATATGCAGACCAACCTGTCAGAGCTTTAGCCGTGTTCGCTGATTCCCTTAACTCAGGGAACATGACTGGTGCTGCTTATGCAGCCAAAGAAATAGGACTTAAGTTTGATGACACTAGAGCTAGGTTAGCCATCAAGGAAGCCCCAGAGGTAGGGTCTACTCCAGCTCAGTTCTATATGGGTCTCTTTAACTACGATGGTGTTCAGGTCATAGATAAAATCTATAACAAGACCACTACCTTCCTGACTGACAATGCTGGTAAAGACTATCGTGGTTCTTTCTTTGAGGGCTTCAATGCAGAAAAGAAGGCTAAGGCAGCTGAGGACTACTGGACTGGAGTATCTAAGAAAGAGTATGAGAAGAGAATCAAGGAGGGTGTTACCCCTATTGATGATGCATTAGTTGATGCAGTCATGGCTCATGTTAATGAGTATGCCTTCAAGCCTATGGAAAGAACTGAGGTTTATAAGTCCATCCACAGGGAGACCACTAAGACAGGCAACCTGAACTATGGTCACTCTTCTTACATCACAAGGGGTGGTCTGAGCATCTCTAAGGAAGAACTTGCTGACCTCTTAAGGTCCAATAGGTTCTCCCAGACGGCAGTAGACGCACTCAATGATGCAGAGATGAGCAACCTGGTGGATGAGATATTTAAGGACATCCCCTCTCATGCCAGGTCCTACCTTAAACCAGAATAGATATGGCGAATGAAACCGTGAAACTTATCGAAGAGAAGATGAAGGAGATTCTTGCGAGAAGAACCCTCCGTTACAAGCTTAGGAGCTGGCTCGTACATCTTGAAAGAATACTTAGGAGAAAATAAGGCGTTAGCAAAGTGTCTCCTACTAATATGGTCATCAAGAAGATATCCGATATCCTTCCATACAAATCCTCCTTGGGCACTCGTACATTGAGTAGTCTGAAGGGGGTGGTGGTACACCATACCGCTAGTCCCATTTCTACTCCATATAATTTCATGAAGAGAGTTACAGCTGATGCAAACTACCACATCTCTAAAGGCTGGGGTCATATTGCATATCATTACATGATTGATAAGGATGGGAATATCTACCAATGCTATTCAGAGAAAGAGATAGGTGCTCATGCAGGTGACTGGATATGGAACAAGAACTCTATCGCCGTTTGCATGGATGGAGACTTCACTAAAGATGCTCTCCCTCCTGTCATGGCTCAAGCTCTTAAAGACTTCCTCTTCTATCTCTGCTTCAAGAGACCTGACCTCCCTGGTATAGTTAAGGGGACGGTTAAGACCCATCGAGAAGTTAGACCTACTCCTACTGCTTGTCCCTCTGATAAGGTGCAGGCTATCGTTAATGCATTTAGACTATGAGTGAACTAGACTTCGTAAAGATTGTAGCTGATAACGGGATGGGATTTGTCTCCTTCCTGGTCATCATCTTTGGCTTATATAAGGCAGGACAGTTTCTGGAGAAGCTGACTGAGAATCATCTCAATCACTTCCAAGAGACCATGGATAAAATACTGGAGGTAGTTACAGACATCAAGGATGATATGAAAAAGGGGGGCTGACTAGCCCCTCTTCTTTTTGAAGACCGAGAGATACTGCTTAACCATCGTGGGTCTGCCATTGACCGTATAAACCGTGAGACAGGACTGACACTCAGCCCTTCTCTTCCTCATAGACAGGAAGTAAGTACCTTCGTCACATCGTTCACAGAAAGACCTAAAGACTACGTTGGACTTCCATCTCATCGTCCTCCTCCTTCTTTAAGCAGGTCTCTAGCCAGATACAAAAATTAATTTAGCTAAGATTAGCCTTTTAATTTTTGCTCTACGGAGGTGCATATCTCCCCTGTCTCTTTGTTCGTTCCAGGGGTGGTAAATGCATAGACCCCTCTAGAAAGGGCTAATCCATTGAAGCTACAACAATCCTTGTGAAAGAACTTGTCTTGCTCAAAGAGTCTATTGATATGCCTTTGATTCTGCAAGACCTTAGACCCAGTTACCTGCTTCTTGCAGACAGGTTCTCCTGGTATCCAAGTAGCTTCTTTGGAATTTTCCCAGTCATCCATGCAGATGGGTGCTTCGCAATACTCCCAATGACTGGCCATATTAGATAGGGATAGATGAGGGCATAGAGGCCATTGGTTCTGTCGCTACCTCTTTCTTAAGCCAAGAAGTAGTACAGGTTGTTCTTGGGCAATAGCCAGCGGTATGAAGAATGGTATAGACAGTAGCTTTAGTGAGGTGATACCCGTCACACACCTCTTTAACACTCATGCCAGCAAGAACAAGTTTAACAATCTCCTCATCTCTAATGATAAGGAGAGGAGAACGTCCCCTGGGTCTACCAGGATTCTCCCTCATGGTATGGGTTACATTGTTACTCTTCTTGATAAAAGCAACGTATGACCTGCTTACACCGTGTCTCTTGGCAATGACCCCGTAACTATCTTGGTCTTTATAAAGGTCATTAAGAATGTCTAAAGTCTTCAAACTCATACTAGATTCCGTACTTAGATTTAATAATTTTAGCAATGTCTTCTGACGTGAACTCATTACCGAACGCATCTCCTACTGACTCTAGATACTTCTTGGCTTCGTCACTCATCTTCCCGTATAAGTCTTCTCCGATAAGTTTCTGCAAGTCTTCTTGCGTCATACCTTTTATGGTTACGAGTAGGTCTATGAAAGGGAACCCTTAGCTTAAGCTCCTCCTCCTTCTTGATTTTTATTGTCAGCTCTTTCTTTGAGAAACTCATACAGACATGAACCCTGACAGAACTGATAAGTAGTACTCCCTACCACCGTGTCCCATACCCTGAATGCATATGCCTTCTTGCATTGGTGACAGAGGATAGTTAAGGGTTCAGCTCCTTGTCCTGTCAGTCTAGCTATATGTGGTACCTTAGGTTTCTTTATTGTTGGAGACATAATATTACCTATGGAGAGCTGAGGACCGAAGTACAAAGGGCTAGGTGTATACTCCCAACCTCCTTCAGCTGTCAGCTCTCCACAAGCCACCATCTCTAGTCTCATTCCTAGAGATGATGACTCCAAACCAGGCGAGGTTTGTGAAGAGGAACAAGTCCTTAATAAATCCCCTTCTCCCTCACCTGGTCTAGTTATATCTCTTGGTAAATAACTACGAGTGAAGGTTTCTCCTCAATCTTCTTGTAAATCTTGGCTCCAATGTTAGAGGTCTCAGCAAGCTTCCACTCCGGTCTCTTCATGTACAATCTTCGCAAGACCACCTTACCATCCTTGTTTTTAAAGATTGCAACCCACCTCTCTAATTTAGCCACCTCTTCTTCTATGACTTTAGTATATGAGGCAGGGGCTAAAGTAACTGGAGCAGTAGTGGAACCATTTATAACACCTGCTCCAATAATATTGAGTGGATTGTAACTACCTAGATTCATAATACTTGTAGTGAGAGATGAGTAAGTAACTGCATTGGGTACAGACTAATCTTGAGTTCGTTCTATGCAGTATCTGAGAAGCTAAGGCGTTAAGGAGCAGTCTGACTTCCTCCCTTTCAAGGTGCATCTGAACCTCACCCTCTAATGTCTTGCTCTGAGAGGGGGTAAGGGGGATAAGAATCTCCATGTCTTCAGTCACCAGAAAGTTCCCTATCCTGTACTTCCTCTGATGCTTCAAGTAGTTCATCTATCTCCAGTTCTACCATAGCCAGATTCAATCTGTCAAGGGTTCTCTGAGCGTTCTCTTTCTTCACTCGTCCTAACATTATCCAGTCTTGCAGCTTCCTCTTTTCTTCTTCTAATTCTTCCCTATTCCATCCAGGCCAGAGCCTATTAGTCTTGAACACTGTTATCGTGTTTACTCGTGGTGAACCCACACTTGTGACAGAAGGCTTGTCCTGCATACTTAAGTACTGTCAGACAGTTAGTGCATTCAAGAGGTCCTAGATAAGTACCGCAGTCATAGCAGTACCTATCTCCTCCCTTAAAATATAAATCATGGTCTATCTTACACATACTCACCAGTTGAGAACCTATTGCCACAGTGGGTGCATATCATTACCTCTACCACGAGAGTTTCTATGCCACTATAGTTACCACCAGGCACACTCTTCTTGGTCTTACACGGTACATAGTGATGCTCATTGTCAACACACATGTTCTTTTGGCTTATGGGTTAAGTGATAGTAGTAACAAGACTCACATCTATAATATTTAAGCATTGACTTGGAGCGAACCTGATGCCTCCTCTCTTGATAGGCGATAATGTGCTCTGCCTCTTTGGGAGTAGCGTACATCTTTTTACCTGAGGTCGAACAAATCTTTTGCTGATACCTTGGTCTCCCTGCCATACATCATAAGTTAATAATTCTAGGTTCTTTAATACGGTCCTTAATAATCCATAACTCTCTGGTGCCTGGTCCCTGAAAAGAAGACAAAGCCTTTCTATACGCAGGTGATGGAAGAGAATTTGACTTCACTTGAACCCAAAGTATCTTCCCTTTCCTGATGGCGATGATATCCCAGAGACCAAAGAAATCAGTAGCCTTCTGCCACCCTGTCCCTCCGTGGACTAGTTCCACCTCCCACCCTTGGGCCTCTAGCATAGCCTTGACCTTGAGTTCGTTCACTCTGCCTTTTTTGCGTGTATTCATAGGATGCATTCCTCTTAACCTCATTGATTTCATCACGCAGATACTTCATCTCTTGAGAGAAGGTGTATGCATCTACTGGCATAGCCTTAGACCAGTAAGCAGAGACTTTAGCATCGAACTCTTGAGCGTTCTCAAAGTAGAAGGTGAAATAAGCGAAGCCTGAGTCTTCAGACAGGTGGATGTCAGCCATCTCAATACCCTGTACCAAGAAGGCAGCAGCCATGTAGATATTTTTGACCTCAAAGACTTCATTCATAAGTGTTCATATTGACGCGAGGATTTATTGAACCGAGTAGTTACTGTAGTTAAAGGAATGTCTTTCCTACTTTTGGCGAGGCGAAATTCCGTAATGTTCTGTTGGTCTCCGATACCATCCATGTCCCTCCACATAAGAAGAACGGTAGAAGCCTCCTGTTCTATGGATGAGGTGTCCCTAAACTCATGCATCGAAGGCTTGTGTGAATTATTAGGGAGCTTCCTGAAATGTGCAATGGTAATGATTCCGATATTGTACTTGAGACAGATACCATTGATAGCCCTGATGCAGTTAGAGATATGTTGATTCTCCATCTCGTTACCTGACCTACCACCCATATAATGCAGATGGTCTATGACTATCAGTCTGCACTGTTGCTCTATGATTAAGGAGGAGACAATAGATTCTAACTCTTCAGTGGAGAGCATGGCCTTCTTCTTCCTGAAGAAGAGTGGATAGTTCTCTTTCCTGATATCGTCTGCAATCTGATTGATGGTGTCTTTTTCTTCTTTGGTGAGTTCACCTGACCAGAAAGATTCTGGGTTGACGTTGCTATAAGCTCTGATAAGACGTGCGACAAAGTCTCTATTTGAGAGTTCAAGTGAGATAAACGCAGTAGGAACTCCTCTCTTTGCGTTCTCGTAAGCAACATGGAAAGCGAATTCGCTCTTGCCCGTGCCAGTTCCCCCTCCAAGAACCACGAGTTCACCTCCAATAATTCCTCCAAGTCTCTTATCCAGTTCTTCGACATGGTACTTAGCTAACTGTGTCTTAGGGTTCTCTATTGCTCTAATGAGTGAGTCTACAACAGAAGATAGGGACTCATACTCTTCATCTATCCGTGCATTCTTCCACCTCTCCCTGTCCTTAGAGGTGATGTATGCATCAAGGACATTGTCTTTGAGACCGAACTTCCTATCACTATTGAAGGCTGAGGTAATGGTCCTGCTGATTTCTCTAAGGTCTATCTTACTTACAGTTACCAGACCGCTCTTCTCTATCATCTCGTATATCTCCCTCTTGTCCTGACCTAATGCCTTCCAATAGAGAGCGATGGTATAGACGGCATCATTTCTATTACCCTCTGCCACTCCTCCATTCATTGCATCAATGATGCAGTCTAAGGGTTCATGGAAGAACTCTTTAGGTAGTCTATTGGTCTGCTTAAGCTTCTCCTCTTCTCTAATCTCTATCTTGAGGATGGCTTCATTGAGAGAGGTACAAACCGGAGCAGAGACATATGCATCATCAGTACGCTCATTGAAGCTCTCATCCATTCTAACCTTAGGCTTGCCTGTCTTCTGGTGCACTGTTCCAGGGATACGGAACAACCTGCGTGCATTGTATATCTTCAGGTCTAGGGTGTGGTTAGGGCTATAAGCAGACGATACCCCTCCAGCGAGCTTACGATAGAGAGAATGCAAATCCCTACGAGGAGAAAGACCGAGAACATTCCAATCAACAAGCAAGTGATAACCCTTTGAACCTGAGTAATAGACCTTGATGCTGTCAGGTAAGACACCAAGCGATGTAACCAAGTATTCATAAACTCTCTTACAATCTTCCTTAGCCTTGTCTAAGTTAGGACTATCGAAGTCAAAGAACAGGTCTCCTTCTTTTTCTGCACTCTCGAACAATCTTGGTAAGTCGGCTTGAGCAGATTTGGTAATATCCTCCACACCTATCGCAAAGGTAGTGATGTATTTGGCATCTTGAGGATTGATTGTCAGCTCTTGGGCTACGTCCTCTGGTCTTATTAGTTTTCTTTCTATCCATACATCTCCCCTCTGGCGTGCGAACTCCAGAAGCTTCTGCATACTTAGTCCTCTTTAGTAAACGCTTCTTTAAGTCTATCTACTGGTAAGGCTATGTGACAGGGGTTACACGTCACCATCATTTCTCCCTTCATGTACATCTGGCACCTCTCTTGATTATGAATTGAGTCAGGAGAGTCACAGACCATGCTGATACTCATGAGTTCTCCACACTCAGGACACTTGGCTGGATGAGCAGAGCACCAGACCTTATCCTCCTTCTTCTTCTTATTACGCTTCTCTTCTAGGAACATACATACGTTGTTAATCGGTAAGGAGGGATAGGCAAGAGCGAGGAGTAAGCCGTCCCCTTGCTCTACCCCTCCCTGCCGATTAAGGCAGGGTAGGAAGCTTAGCCAAAGGGGATATCCTCAGGGCGAGTCTCCTTAACTTTAATTTCAAAGGTGAAGCCACTCACCTTCTCTCCTTTAATGTCGTACTCCTTAGCATGAGGTGTAACGAGGACGACAGTGTTCTCTTGCAGCTGAGAGTTAATCCTTGTCAGCTCCTGCATGAAGGACTTATTGGCGTTGAACTCCTTTTCATCTCCTGTCTCCTTACAGAGGGCAGTGATGATATGAGAGACACGCTTCACTCCATTCCACTCCCTCTCCTCTGACTTGTGAGAGATGAGTTGAAGCTCCCGCGTTACTCCGTCTTGGAACTTGAGGAACTTTCCCTCTAGTGACTTCATTGTCGATGGGTCAAGGAAGCTCATAAAGATTACTGCTTAATCCCTCCAATAGTATTGAACGGGATAGGATAATAAACATTGTTAGGGACGAAGGCTCCATTCCATGCCTCTGCCTTCTTCATTTCAATATCCAATTGCTTTAGCTTCAGCTGTACCTCAAGGTTGGTGGCGATTGCATCATTGTACTTCTTGATGCCTTCACCTTCAAGAGCCTTGGCTTCAGCGTTAAGAGCGGCTGCTGCCTTCATGCCTTCTGCCTTAGTAACAAGAGCAGCTTTCTCTGCCTCAGCTGTCTTCACTACCTTCTGAGCCTGTTGTTCTGAAAGCTTCAGGTCTTGCTCTGCCTGCTTAACTTGCTGAGCCTTCTGCATAGTGGCCTCAATCTGTGCGTTGAATGCGTCTGACCAGGTGTAGTTGCTAATCTTGAAGTCCACTAACATGACCGGATACTGGCTCATTTTCTTTTCTAGTCTCTCTCTAACCTTAGACCTAATCTCTTCTTGACCTTGAGCGATAGAGAAGATGTCGTAGCCTCCGATAACATCCTTGAATGACTCTTTAACTGAGATGAGAATGGCCGACTCTAATCTCTTCTCTCCATACTGACGATACATCTCCACTAACTTAGCGTTGTCATAGCGGTAAAAGGCAGTAAGAGAAGCAGCAATGGACTGGTTATCTTTGGAGATAGCTGCATCGTTCCCCTTATCTACCTCCACCTGAAGTTCAATGGGGTTAGTCGTTACCTTCCTTACTGTCTGCACTAGGGGTGTCCTGAAGTGGAGTCCCTCGTTCAGTACGTTCTCCTCCAACCTCCCCATGTTGAAGACTAGACCCTTCTCGTTTGCATTCACTACCACAATCGGATTCAGCGCAAGTATGGCGATAAGGATAATAAACCCACTTGCCGCTATAATCACTTTCTTTACTAGGCTTGACTGTTGCATACATCTTCTTAATTACGAATAAGAATATCGTTAAAACAAGGAGTACCTCTGCTATCTCAAGGAGTATGCCCATTGCTTATAGCTTTACATGATTTAAGTGTTCCTCTGTAACATCATCCTCCACATACCATGCATCCTGCTTATGGTGATAGAGACCGATGTTGGTCAGGAGTTGAAAGAACCTTTGGTCTGGGTACTTAGTCCAGTGCTTTTCAATGAGCTTAAGGATTCTCTTGATTCTCTTAGGGTCTCTCATACTACTTAAGGTCTTTAGAGAACTCATCTACATTCTTAGATTCTTTCTCGTTAAGTTCATTTAATTTTTGAAGGACTGGATTGGCTTGGATTCTCTCCATTATATCCTTGAAGGATGCATTGTCAAGGTACTCTGGAAGCTGACCTGACCTGTCCTTGGCATAGAACTTATCAGTCGGGGAGAAGTACATCCTTCTCACTGTCTCCTCCTTCACCTTACCCACCTTGAGATACCCCACGATATCCATCATGGCACACACATCTTCATCAAGGTGAGCCTGTAACTTAGGACGAACAAGTACAGCATCTTCATCCTTACTCTCTGCACTATGAGCAACAAGGATGGTGTTAATCTTCAGGTCTCTGAAGGCACGAATCATCTCCCTGAATCTTTCCTTAGCTACTCCCCATCCTTGGAGAGTGAGACTATCGCCCTTTGCAGATGCATACCCATCCTTCTTGAGAGAAGATAGAAGCTTATCAAGCAGTTCACCAAGAGGGTCAAGCACCACTGTCTCATACCCTTTTTCTTTGACCCATGCATAGACTTCTTTCATCTCATCCCAAGACTTAAGGCTAACGATATCTACATTGATTTCTCTTAGGGCAAGAAGATTACTACCACTCTCTGCATCAATGAGGATGGTCTTGCCCATACCACTAGCACCGAAAGAAGTTTTCCCTACCCCTGGCTGCCCATAACAGAGCATGTTCAATGAAGGCTTGGTTGCTGATGTCAATGAGTTCTTTACTTCAATCATAGTTACTTACTGCATCCAGTGGATTAACTTAGTGATACCCCATGCAATAACACCTCCCAGAAGAAGCCACTTAGATAAGGCACCAGTATCCACCTCCATGAGATGAGGATTGACTACCTTAGGAAGAACAGGAGTTGCAGTATAGACCAACCTTGTGGTCTTAATTACTTTTGGTTTACGCACAACCTTTTTATAGAACTCCTTAGAACCTTTGACACGTCTTGGATTCTTCTTGTAGTCACACAAACGTATGACTATCTCCACCATCGTGGTCTTACTCAAGTCATAGAGCTTAGAAAGTTCTGCGATAGAGAACTTCCCTGAATCATACGCCTTCTTGATATCGACATAGTCCTGCTCCTTCAGGACAGAACTCCCTGGCATCTTCGTCTTGCTAAACATATTACTTATAACTTATTAGTTAGTAATTTCTGAACGAATGAACTTACTTCTTGGAGCATCCCCTCCATGTCATCCTCTTTAAAGAATCCAAAGAAGTATCTGCCCTTCATCTTATCCTTAAGGTTGTCAATCATCTCTTCCTTCCTCTCGCTGTCTATCACTAGGAAGTAAGGGGTTATTCCATGCTTGATAGAGTCTGCATTGATTAGGTCTAAGTGATTTTCATATATTTCTCCGTCAGTGATAAAGAATAATATCTTAGATTTACGGGTTTCTTCTATCAATTCACTCGCTCCCTTCTTATATCCCTCTTCGATATTGGTACCTTCATGGGGTTCATTAAGTATCTCCAGTGTTTCTTTATCATTCATTACACCTCCATTCTCTACGTTCTTAATAGCTTCATTGGAGAAGGAGATGACAGATGCATGACGGTCTATCCTTGACAAGGCATTGTTGATTCCTTTACCCACAGCCAGAGCTGCACACAATCTCTCAGTACCTTCTTTGGTAACGACATCATGTTTATCGTACTCTAAGATTATCTTCCCGTTATCATTACCATTGACCATGGAGCCTGAGATATCTATGACAATGGACATAGCCACATCGTCGTTATAATCAGGTGCATCGTTACGTTTATATACGGTCTCTTCACCCAAGGATGCACGATAGAGCCTGGTATTGTCAAGCCTTCCCTTCTTTAGGAACAGGCTCTCTCCTCCGGTCTCTTGATACTCCTTAATCTCTTGAAGGATAGGCACTAAACCTAAGACAATCTCATTAGCCTTCTCATTGACCGTAGGTAGTCTTTGGCTAAAGTTTTTACTTGGCCTGAACTTATCGTCCCAACCTCTACCTCCATAGCCATCAGGTGAGTCATAACTTTCATCATCCTTCTTAGAACCCTGCTGCAATCTACCAACAGGCGATGATGCATTTTGCTTAGGACCATCCTCTCCTGACCCCATCTTAATCTTCCCATTCTTAATGGCATCAATCAGATTCTCCATTGCACTCTCCATCTTCTCCTTATCTAGTTCTTCCTTAAGATTGTCAGGAAGATAAGATAAGAACTGCTCAAGGTATATCTTAGTTGCTAATTGGAATCCCTCTGCCGTAGAAGAAGTATTGGTTAGGGCTTCTGATACTGCATAGAAGACTTGATTCAATTCATGTTCCTTGAAGTGTTTACTTAAGGCATGGTTAGTCTTCTGTCTGAAACCCATCTGGTCCTTTGTCTCCCACCAGAAGCGGGTGTCACCATTGTTATCAACATAGGTACAGAACTCTTCAAACTTAATATCAGAATCCATCCAGAAGTTCTGCTTTCTCTGTCGCCTCTGTCCATGGGTGGTGTACCCCCTGTATCCCCTTAAGAAGACGATGTTAGCTGAGAGCCAGAACCTTGCATACATCAGCTTTATCTTGTCAGCTGAGGGGTTTGCCTTAAACGCTGTATCCCATGCAGACATGATGTTATAGAACTCATGGTCAAAGCCATCTTGAAAGATTCTATTGCATCCGAAGTACTCATCTATGGCCTTACCTTCTATACGGACATCTTCAAATGCATTAAGGAACTCAAAGAGAATCTCTTGCTGCTCAGGTTTCTTGATGCCAGAAGCTCTCATGATATCCCTCATCCCATCCTTGTCGTAGAAGTCAGTGTACTTACCGTGCATGGCTTCATGCATAATCCCTGCCCTAACCCCATCGTTAATATACTTAACGCCAGGAGGAGTCGTCATGATTAACTTGTTCTCATCCTTAGGGTCTCTGCTTATACCAAAGACCTTGCCATAAACTGCTTGAGTATCCTTACCTGTAATACCAGCTACTTCACTTGCCATCTGATAAAGACTTATCAGCATAGAACTTCTGGTTACATTCGTTATTAGTCTGGTCATCATGGACATGAAAGAACTTCTTATAGCTACCACATGCACATGTGCCCATCTTGCATCCATCCACATTGATTTCTCTTATCCCCTTCATACCCTCTGGATGGTCTAAGAGCCAACACATTACCTGTACGAACATATCTCTTCAGGAAGGGGTCTGGTTCGAGAACCCTCTTTCTAGACCCCTTGATTTCATTGGGTTAGATTAACGCCTCAGAGAGGTACCCCCTATTCTTGGTCTCTTTGTACCTCCCTCTTCAGTTCAAGCACTTCTTCGGTCAACATCTCAAGGTTACGAACGATGTTCTCTAAGGCTTGTTCTAAGTTCTCTTGTGTCATAAGTTCTTAGCCTTCAGACAGCACGTCCTCAAGCTGGTCCTTAAGTTTCTTGACGCTATTGGAGAGCTTCTTATTCTCTTTCTTCAAGTCTTCATTGTCTTTCTTCAGTGAACCGTACATTTCAAGGGTCTCTTCTCCCTTCTCATTCTTGATTATCTCTGCTTCAAAGGCCATCTTGCAGAACTCATTGATAATGACCTCCTCTTCAGCACTAGGCTTGAAGGTAGCACGGATAGCAGTACTGATATTGCATCCGTTATCTATCATGACAAGGAAGGTCTCAAGACCACGAGTACTGCATATCATCTGTAAGTTCTTCGTTCTCTGTGCATTACGAATCATCTCTGCAAACTTACAAGCCTTAAGGATGGTAGCTCTGGGAACATCAGTGAACTTCTCACTTAAGATAGCTACCTCTTCACTGCTATACCCCATGAAGAAGGTCGGTAACCTATCAGTGAATCCTCCATGCTGTCTCTTTACCCCTGCATAGGCTTGAGGATTGGTTGTGAGGATGATGATGCAATCAGGATGACGATTGTATTTCTTCCCATTAGGAAGAACCTTAGCTTGGTCATGGTCAAGGAAGTCATTGAGACCAGCAAGAACATCAGGCTGAGCCAGCTTATACTCATCAATGACAAGTACTGATGGGGTCTGAATCATCTGCAAGAAGACTGATTCAATCTCATCAAGATTACCATTCTTCAACGTCTTATCAACAGTAAAGTCAGTGAACGTAGTCTCTTTGGTGCAGACATACCTGAGGTATGCGTCATCTGTATATTTACCAGGGAATTTCTGTTTTAAGAGGGAGAAGATAGCACGAGTAGCTACCGTCTTACCACTACCAGCTGGACCTTCAATGGCTATAGTCTTTACTGGGTTCTTACCTAAGATTGTACTGTCTACGAAATCTTTGAACTCCTTACTAGGTTTGAAGTGCATATACATTTAATTATTATTACTCTCCTTAGTAAACTCATCAGCAGCGGAGCGAGCAGCATTGAGCAAGTGTTTTTTGCAAGCTACGACGATTTCTCCGGTCGTGCCTGTCCATAGTGGGTCAAGTTTGCCTCGGTAGTTACCGATACCGAATGCAGCATCAGTAAGCTCGGAAAGGACGCTTTGAGCAGCTTCGGCCTGGGCTTTGGCGATTGCGAAGGCAATAACGTCCACATTTTGCTGGTTGTCAGTGACATACCAGGTTTTAATGAGTTTAACTGTCTCCTCCGCAATCTTGATTTGTTCGGGTGTGGGCATAGTTATTTCAATTCCTTGATACCGATATAAATGAACACCTGCATCAATGCAATGATGGCTAGTAGGATTGTTTGGGCTTGTCCGTTAGTAATCATATCCCCTTCTTAAACCGTTCGGGAAAGTTCAAAATTGAGAACTCACCAAATACAGCTATGGCTGCGGCATCGTAAACTATAGCCGCCTCTTCCTTGGTTGAGTACGTCCCAAGATATTTCAGCTTTCTGTTAATTCTTATCTGTGCCATCCATTTTTTACCCGTCCTAGTTACACCTCTTAACCCAGATGCAGTCTTCTTTAAAGTGCGTCGATTCATGCAATTCTCCTTGATGGTACATAACCTCATGTTGGACTTTTGGTTGTTGAGTCCATCATGGTCAATGTGGTCTACTTGCTGGTCTGCTCCAGCCTTCATTATGACACGGTGCATTTTTACGGCAGATACTTCGCCTTTTCTACCCTTACGTTTGGCATAGAACAAGACTTGGCTTCGGCCACCTCTTTCAAGATTCCATTTCCACTGGTTTAGATACTCAAAATCCTCATCATCTACCAGTGCAAATCTTCCTTGGGTTAGCGGTATTTTCTTCATAGACCCTCCTTAAAATCCTTAATGCAATCCAGCATCGCGGCTCTGGCGGCAGCTTTTACTTGTCCTTGAGTGCCGTAAGCATTTACTCTGTCTACCGCCTTCCCCAACCGCTCAGCAAGTTCGGTGAAGAGTTGGAGGATGGATTTAACCGAACAGTTGACATGACCTTCATCAGCACAGTCATCTTTTTGGCAATCACCTTCTAGTCCCGTGACAATATCCTCCACCCTCTCTCGCAATGTAGGCATAGTTACTTAGTCTTTAATACCTTCTTCACATTGTCTGCATACTTCATGAAGATACGGGCAAGGGAGTTCCTTTGTTCCTTCTCTTCTTCTCGCATCTCTTTGAGGTAGTCCTTGATGTACTCAAGTTCCTTAAGGATGAGTTCACCATAGTCCTTAGACCTCGAAGGCATGGGTCTCTTGTCTTGAATGAACTTCTTAAGCATGTCTTCAAGGTTCTCTAGTGTCTCGTCTTTATCCATAAGATTAAGGATTATATTCTATCTTAAGTAGCTTGAACCTAGAGATTAGGAACTCTTCTATCTCTTTGTGTTTCTTTTGTAACTCTTCTGTCTTTTGATTACTACTTGAACCTGCGATAGAGAATTTACCTGAGTCAATGCCGTTATAAGTCCTGCATATATACCAATTATTAAGGACTAAGCCGAGTTCATCATCTGGTTGATTGTATATCCATAAGCCATCCTGACTATGACCTTCAGAGGTAGTGACCACATGAGCTGTATCTTTGGTGTCGTAAGTACCAAGAAGATAGGAGACAATCAGCTTCTTCTCTTCTTTAGTCAGCATACTTATCTCTTACTTTCTCATTAAGATTATTTAATCTTAAGAGTAACTTATTTATATAAGCATGTGTCTGCTTACACTTCTCGTAGACCTTCTCATCTACTTGAAGAGAACCTTTGAGAATGTTTTTCATTTCATAATGATAGGCAAAGGTGCGTGTCCTAAAGGCAGGCTCATCCTCTCTAGTACTGAAGACAATACCACTTGCTTCACTTACTAGGTTAATGCCAATCCATAACATCCCTTTATATGCATCGTGCATATGGATGTTGATGCCAGACGTACAGTCCACACACGCAGCTGTTTGATGAGTCTCTTTAACTGTGGGCCAGGTATAATCAGGGAATCTAACGACATAGTTAATTAGAAGTTTCTTTTCTGTATCAGAGAGAAGACAGGGTTGACGACCTCTCTTCTTCTTTACTGTCTGCTCCATAAATCTAAGGCTTAGTTACCCAGTTAACATGCTTACTATCTTTCTTGAAGGATTTGGTAAGTAATTCCACTACCATATCCTGTCCCTTGATAATGTCCTCTATTAACAAGAACCCACATGCATTGGGTGTATCGCAGAAGAGAATCATCTTCTCTCTTTCTGCATGTACACCTACTTGTAAGGGTGCATGACAGTTATGACACGGCATTCTTAAGATAGATGTGGCCATAGATTAACACTGTTCAAGTTCAATGAAGGGAACATCAATCCCTAACTGTTCTAACTCTACGTCTACGACAATAGAGTTATATGTCTCTTCGGTAAGGATGCCTTTAGAGTTAAGTTCTCCTTCAATCTTCTTAAGAACTTGGAAGAATGGATTGCTCATACTGTTGCTTGCTACAAAGGTTAGATAGTTCTTCTTCATGTAGAGGACAGAGATTGATATCACAAGGTTCTCTGTCTTCAGTGCAGGAGAAGAGAGCTTCATCAGGCTTACAGTCTATACATGCATGATAATGTTCAGGGTTCATAGTGAGTGTTACTTACATGCATCTTTGAAGATGGACTCTGAGAAGAATGGGTTTGTCTGTTTGAGTGCATGACATAGAGCTAGAATGAGCATTTGTGATGTTGCTCTGGCTGAAGCCAATGACTCTTTACCAATTCCCTGTTCATCTGCATGGTCTATGTGTGCCTTTTCATAGGCTCTGCATGTATTACTAATGCATGAGGCTATGAGTTCATAGTCTTTCTTAGTCATCATGTTATTGGTGTTTAAGATTACCAGTACCAGATGCATGAGGTTAATGTTCTTGTTACCTATCCTAGATGTTGATGATGATTAGAGATTATCTTTCTTGATGCGGTTGAGTGTTCGAGTCTTCAAGTAGTCAATCTGTTTCTTGACTTCAGGACGTTGACTGTCGTAGTTGTATTCACCACCTGCATTCTCCAGCATGATAAGGGCTTTGGCTAATGCATTATTAGCCTTCCACTGTTCATGTTGGGTGTTGAAGATAGCCATGAGCTTCTCGTCGTTAAGGACAAGATTCACGGCATCGTTCAACCTGTTGATACCTTTGGACTTGAAGTCCCTCTGGAACCAGGAGATGCCATCTTTGGTGTCGGTGTTCAAGAGAGATGCCTGAACACGCTTGATGACCCTAAGTTTCTCAAAGAAGTCTTCTTGAACAGGGCTAAGTGTTGCTGTCTTTTCCATAGAGATAGATTTATATCTCTAGGATAGGAAGAAGATGCATCAACGACATGCGTTATTACTCCGGCACGGTACTCACCCCCTAAGAAGGGAATGAGATACCATGTTTCTTAACCTTAGATAAGGGAGAAACAATGGAGCGGATAAGCCTATTTTCAAGTGAATCTAGCTTAGCCTCATTGAAGGGACGGGATACCAGATAGTATCCAACCTTACCCTTAAGGCTTTCATGGCGAACACATGCATATATAGCAGAACGTTGTTGCCGTCTATATGTGCTGATAGCACCTGAGAAGATAGCCTGCACCTGTTCGGTGATATTCCGATAGGCTTTAGCTCTTTTGGCATTGTGATACTTGCTCATAGGCTTATATGGCTTATGGAGTAGGTACCATGCCGGAAACCGTGGAATGAATCATCACGGAGGGGATAAGAGATAAAGGAAGGGGACACCCATAGCGGTAAAGCAAGGCGATGCAAGGGATAAGCCATGCGCCTAAGCGTGAAGCCTGTGGGGGGAAGTCCTTAACCGTTTTCAAGGTTCGATGAGAGGACTATACACCCTTTTCAAAACATTGTCAATGCCCCGTAAACATTGGGACGGATTGACCTTTATGTTTACTCTGACTGGGAAGGAAAGTAAAAGTTAACCACAAGTTATACACACCCCCAGCATAGTGTACACTTAAAGTCAAGCGAATTAAGAACTGTCAAAAGTGGATAACATTATAAAGGCTAGAATAAGCTGAGAAACTAGCTTAGACCTTACTAGGTTTTTTGTCATCAATTCCTGTCATAATGCATGTAAATGAGCATATTATTGCTAACCTTAGCGTTAATACACTGTTTTAAGTGTATGGGTGAGGGGGTTCGGTTCTCATTTCCCTAGGACTGGGGATAGGGAGATTAGTTACTTCTCATCTTTTTACCTTTTTTCCTATCTTTACTTAACATCTTCCTTAACCATGGTCTTCTCTACTGTATACACTCCCTGAGAAGTATGCATCTTTCTTCCCTCTAGCTATTTCTGCGTCTGTAAGGACGACTCCCTCCTTTCTTCTTCGTATCTTCTCCTTCATTTCAGTGACATATGCACATGAACATCCACACTTAAGGTTATGTATACCCTCATCACAATGAGAACAGATAAGGGTAGGAGGTTGAGCTATGTGCATCCTGTATTCTCCTTTCTCTAGGAGGTAAGAGAGGATTCCCTTACCACAACTATGCATGCTTCCAAGTTCTGTCTTAGGCATATATATATATTAATTTATATAATATCTTTTCTTTCTTTAGAGAGATAGAGAGAGGGTTCTAAAGGGAGAGAGGAAGAGGGACCTTTCTTTCTTCTCGGATGTATCTACAACCAGTCCTCGTGAAACCCATACACCCAAAGAAGGCACCGTACTTACTTCGTCTGAGTATGAGGGTTAAGCCGCATTGTGGGCACCTGCTTTCAGAGGTCGTAACTACTACAGATTTGTTGGTCACCTTAGAACAGCTTGGACACTTCATGACTCTTCCCGACGCTTTACCGCAGATGTAACAGAACTTCATCATATAAAGAAAAAACTCCCTTAGTGTTAGGAGTTCCCGACCCACCCATCCCCCTTAAGTTTAGCAATATTTATTTTTTATTGGAGTTTTCTATCTACCTGCCCTTAGTCTATCATACCCATCTGGACATGTCAAGGGTTCATGCTACGATGTATGTGGATAACTTTGAAACATATGGCCAGCTATAACCAAAGACACGGAATCAAGACTCCTGGGAAACCAGGTGCTCCCAAGGGAGTGGCGAAGAAAACTGCATGGAGGAAGTTCGCTAAGGCTTACGTTGAGAACAGTGGTAATGGGATTCAGGCTTACAGGACATCCCATCCTGATACTGCCAATATATCTACCGCAGGGTCAAGGGCCTATGACCTTTTGAAGAAGCCGGAGATTATTGCCATGATTCAAGCTTATGAGAAGAAGGCATTGGAGGAAGCTCCAAAGTCTCTACAGAAGCTTGCAGACTTGCGTGATGGCAGTGACAGTGAAAGAATCCAATTAGATTCTTCCTCGACCCTTATCAATGCATACAATGTAGTCTCTAGGTTCCATAAGCCTGATGATGAGACTACTAAGAGAATTACCAACAATATCCTTGTAATGAATATTGACGATGCAGAACTCCGCAGGCGCATACAAGAACTCGCTGGCGAAGAGTAATGAACTGAAGCTCCTCTACTTGGAGCTAATGAGAAGGAAGAGTAAGACCTCTTTGACCTATCTCATGGAAGAAGTACTTGGGTATGCAGGCTTAGCTCCGATGCATAAGGAGATTGAGGAGACCATCAAGAAGGTAAAGAAGGGAACACGAAGAGGATTGTTTCTTCTCCCTCGGTCTCATCTCAAGAGTACGGAGATAACGATAGCCTTCTCGATTCAGGAAATCCTGAACAACCCCAACACTCGCATCCTCATTACTAATGCACTCTTGGATAACTCCAAGGGGTTCCTAAGAGAAATCAAGTCCCACTTCGAGAAGAACGAGAAGCTCAGGTCTCTGCATGGTGACTTGACTAACGCAGACGAGAAGTGGAGCGAGACTCAGATTCTCATCAAGAACAGGACCACGTTCCAGAAAGAACCTACGGTGCAGATAACGTCTGTGGATAAGTCCGTGGTCTCCCAACACTACGACCTCATCATTGCAGATGACTTGGTGACTCGTGAATCTATCAGCACCAAAGAACAGAGAATAAAGTTGGTGAAGTACTACAAAGACCTTCTCGACCTTCTAGAACCTGATGGGATGCTCCTCGTCATTGGGACAAGGTGGCACTATGATGACCTCTATGGGTGGCTTCTTTCAGAGAACGTGAAGCTTAAGAACTACGAGGTTCTGGTTAAGAGTGCATGGACCGACAACGAGAAGACCATCCCGATATTCCCTCAGAAGTTTACGAAGAGTTATCTTGACTCACTGAGGAGAGACAAGGGGAACTTCGAGTTCTCCTGCCAATACGAGAACAACCCAGTCAATGAGGAGGATGCAGACTTCAAGAAAGAGAACTTTAAGTATTTCTCTCTGACCCAGAGTGGCATACCCGATGGGGATATCTACATCACCATTGACCCAGCAGTCTCCAAGAACACAGATGCAGACTATACGGGAATAGTGGTGAACTCAGTGAATGGAGGAAGGTGGTGCATTGTGGAGGCTTATCGGCAGAGATTGAATGCAACGGAACTGGTGGATGAAATGTTTTATCTTTATAGGAAATACAGGCAGAAGTTTCAGAAGATGGGGATTGAAGATATCATGTACACCTCTGCACTCGAATACGACATCACAAGAAGGATGAGGGAGACAGGTGAATGGTTTGGTCTGGAGAAGCTGAAACACAGGAACAAAAAGAAGACTGACCGTATCCGAGCACTCGTTCCTCTATTTGAACGTGGTAATATAGAGATGAGCGACAAGTGCAGTGACTTGGAGGATGAACTCTTGCACTTCCCAGTTTCAGAGCACGATGACATCATGGATGCACTTGCTTATCAGTTAAGTCTTGTCAATGCCTCACGGCACTACACCGAAGAAAAGAACGTGAAGAGGACTGAAAGCATCATTGTCCCCATCTTCCAGGAATACTAACTATGAATAGACCAGACTCAATCGGCTCAGAAGGAATCGCTAAGGCTATCTCTAACCTCGCTACTCAGCATGGGGAAGGAGAAGTCTTCATCACGGAGAGGATTTCTTTTTTAATGAAGAACATCCTGAAGAGAGCCAGGAAGAATTACAATGGGGTCTATGACAAGCCCTATGATTCCATCACCAAGGAAGAGAAGTACTTTCCTCCTCTGACCGAAGCTTTTACTGATGGCATCATCAAGTCTATTGACTTCGATATCAAGGACATGGATATCTATTCCTTGAATGGCAGTAACGTCGGGGCTATCAAGATTATCAAGTCAGTCCTTAAGTCTAAGCTGCATGAGGCCAGATTCGGTGAAGTCTTAAATGAGATGGGTCGGTTCCTATGCATTGATGGAACAGGCATCATCAAATTCATTGATGACTATGACGAGAAGAAGAAGAAGCGAGTCATGCGCTTCAAGGCAGTCGATAACCTCAACATCATTGCCGATGAATCAGCCAATAGTCTAGAGGATTGTTTCGGGATATTGGAGAGGAGTCTTATGAATGACTCTGAGCTGAGAGCTAAGAAAGGTGTCTGGTGGGATGACCAACTGGAGAAGGTCCTAACCTCCAAGTCTGGAAACAATGACTTCAACTTCACCCGCTATGGTCTTTCAACTGGTGGAGGGGTGGTGCAATCCACTGCTCCTATGCATCCGGTCTACGACTACTGGGGTCAGCTTGAGAAAAAGGATTTAACTGGGGAGAAGCAGGATGAGGGAGTCTGGATTGAAGCCCATGCAGTTGTCTATGGCGTTCAAGATAAGGGTTGTGTCGTGCTCTTCGCTGAGGAGAACACCAAGGGTTATCGCCCCTATGTTGACTGCACCCTGAAGAAGGTTATCGGCAGACGCACTGGACGAGGAGTTCCTGAGATGCTCTTCGGAACTCAGAAGTACATGAACATGCTTATCGAAATTAGGAAGAAGAATGCACAGATTCTTCAGAATGGTCTCTTCAAGGCGAAGAGAGGCATGGGACTGACGGCAGACACCATCATCTCCAAGCTGACTTCGGGAGGCATCATCCAAGTCGATGAGATGGATGACTTCGAGCAGATGGCCATCCAAGATACAAGACAAGCCTCCTATGCAGATGAAGACAGACTTATCGCGTGGGGTGAGAGGAATACTGGGTCATACGACGTACGGAGAGGGGAGTCTTTGGCTGCCTCTACCTCCGCCACCTCCATCATCACCCAAGACAGGAACTCCAGGGATATCTTCCAGCTGGTTCAAGAGAACGTGGGACTCATGCTGGAGAAGCTCATCATCTGTCAGGTCCTTCCTTGGATTAAAGCTAATGTGAAGGCGGGAGAAATCGTCATGATAACTGGCTCAGCCAGGGATTTAATGGAAATGGATAGTGCACTCTCAGAGCACCTCGTGAACAAGTCTTTCGTGGACTACGTCGAGATGCATCAGGCTTATCCTCCTAACCCAGAGCAATGGCTGGTAGACGCTAAGGCGAAACAAATGCGGGTCTTCCAGCAGCAAGGAAGCAGGAGATACGTCACAACCAGTAAGGATTTCCTCTCGGAAGAAGTTGGGGTTATCGCTCCTATTACCAACGAGACCTTGGATAAGAACCTCATCCTGACTAAGCTTCAAGAGTCTTTGGTTCTTGCAGCTTCAAACCCTAACCTCAACCTTGACCCTCAGGGTATCTTGGAGAACATCTATTCTATCTTGGGGATACCGACGGAAGGCATCTATTCCACCCACATGAGTTACAAGACTCCTATTGATAAGATGGCTCTAGCTCAAACCCAGATGCAGGAAGCTCAGGCTCAGATGGGACGTGGAGGTGTAGACCAGGCCAATGCTCTTAGGGGTACAGTTGCCCCACAGATTAACGCCACTCAATCTACTACCACCACCTCAGTGCCCAGACCTTCACTTCAGACCTCAGGAAGTTATGCCTCTTAGTGGAGCTAAGTATCGTTTTGGGAAGAAGAACGGCAAAACCTTTAGGTTCGCATTCAAGGGGGGTAAAGTCGTAGAGGCCATTCAATTCATTAAGAAAGCTGGCAAGCTCGTGAAGAAATAATATGATGACTTCTAAACTTAAGATGCAGCCCAAGAAGGAGATGAAGAAGATGATGGGTAAAGAACCCATGATGATGGCGGTAAAAGCCATGAAGATGAGTAAGTCATTTAAGATGAATAAGGTAAAAGGTTCTTATGGACATATTGGACCCAAAGGCCACTGAAGCACTCATTAAGGCAGAGGCTCTGGAACACATGATGCAGTCGAAGGGATGGGAGATAATGAGGACTATTCTGGAGGAGAGGGTAAAACAAATGGAATCGGTAAAAGGAGTTAAGTCTTTAAAAGAACTTTACGGCAGGCAAGATGCAGTTCTAACCTTAGAGAGATTCCTTAAGGATTTAGACGGTATCGCAGAAAGTTGTAAGATGGCCAAGGATAGGATGCAAGAAGGCAAAGCTGCTGAAGAAACACTAATATTTAAGTCTTACGATGAATAAATAATAGCTAACATGCTACAGTATGAGTGAAGAGAATAAGCCGACTCAGACCACCGACTCAGTTAACACTGAAGGTGGAACGAAGGCAGAAGCTCCAAAGGATGAGGTGCTAAGTTTTCTCAAGGAGAGTCTCAAAAGGGAATTTGCAACCCGTGATGAGGCACTCAAGTCTCTCGATAATCTGAATAAGATGGTCGGAGACCAGGCCATCAATGACCTGAGGGAGAAAGCTAAAGAAGCTGATAACTTCAGTGCAGTCGTCAAAGCTTATGCCAAGGAGTCAGGAATGAACCTTGCAGACGCTAGAGCTGATTTACTGAAAGATATAGCTAATATGAGCACTCAATCCACTCAGACGACAGAGACCAAAACCGAAACCAATTCCATAGACCAGTCAGCAGTCATGCAGGAAGTTCAGGCCCTTAAGATGAAACTTGAGGAGAAGGAACTCTTGGAGATTAACCCCGAAGCCAAGGCAGTCCTGCAAGAACTCAGAGGATTCGCCAAGGGGACAGGTAAGAGTCTCGCAGATGCATACGCTGGGTCAGCCCTTAAGGACTTGGCTACAAAAGCTTTGGCCTTTGAAAAGAAGGAAACAGAACAGAAATCTACTTCAGTGAACTCAACCTCACGTCAGGGATTCGATGCTAAAGAGCATGAGAGTCTCATCAATAACGTGAAGACTACGAACACTGAGGTCTCTAAGATACGATTAGTCGAGAAAGCTCTCGGCCTCTAAACTAAAACACTATGGCATCTGATGTCATCTTGCGGTCTTACGGGGATGCGGCTCGCATCCAAGACGTACTCCCGCTCATCGAAATCCTGACGGCTCGTGAGAACTGGTTTCTTACCAACCTTCAGAAGACAACCGCCCGCGATACGGTTCACGGTGTCCTCACGGATACTCTTCGCACTGCCGCTTCTCTTGCCGTTGAGGAAGCTGCTGATTACACCTACTCTGCCAACAGCACCCCGACTCGGAGGAACAACATCGTGGAGAACATTGCTCTCCCCTTCAAGGTCTCCCGCACCCAGACCCTTATCCAGCACTTCCAGTCTGAGAACGAGCTTGCTCGCCAGACCACAAAGGCTCTTACGGATTGGGGCAATGCGGCTGAGTTCGACATTCTCCGCAGCACTCTTGCTTCTGGTGTTTCGGGTACTGCTCCGACGATGTCTGGTGTCTTGGAAGCTATCTCCAAGTCCACGAACGTCACGGCTCAGACCTCCGGTACGCAGTTCTCGGCTTCTATCCTTAAGGGTCTCCTTAAGTTGAACTGGGATAACAGCAACGGTCAGGTCGTTACAGACCTCTTCGTTGGTTCGTCCCTTAAGCGTGATATCGACACCTTTACCGCCGGTGCTACCAAGTTCGTTATGAGCAAGGAGGCAGCGGTTTGGGACTACGTCGATGTCTACGATGGTGGTGGTTTTGGTCGGGTTGGCGTGCATATGCACCGCTATCTGAACATTTCCGGCACTGACGCGACTGGACGTGTCCTTGGTCTTAGGACTGAGAAACTTGCTCTCGCCTACCTTGAAATGCCTCACATTGATGCTGGCATGGCACGGACTGGTGACTTCGAGCCTCGCGTGGTTATTGGTAAGCTTACCCTTGAGGTTCGCAACCAGGACACCAACTTCCTTGCCTCAGGCTACCT
>ERZ1292642.183-Hain-H14-01um-R1-183-length-42131-cov-17_pt1 | contig 42131 bp, 70 predicted proteins | sample MGYA00564403_ERZ1292642 | MGnify/ENA primary metagenome ERZ1292642 (study PRJEB36523, sample SAMEA6512643) | groundwater metagenome | collected 2019-01-09 | study: AquaDiva: Metagenomics assemblies of 32 groundwater samples
TGCCATATCTTCCCCGCGTTTGAAAGTGGCAGTTTTTTGAACGTTTCGAGGGAGAGCATGAAAAACGAAAAAGGCGAACAAAAATCAAATCAACAACCGCAATCGGAATACCAGAGAGTCCGCGCGCTCATGAAGGAGATCGGCTCCCCGGACGGATTCGATCCGCTGCCCCCCAGCCAACATCGTTGGATGATGGACCCAGACGTTCCAGGCCTTCAGCGCTTCTGGGGGTGGATGATCGCTCACACGGTCCATTGGGGCCACCGTAGCGCCTTCGCAATCGACAAGAGCGGCATTGAGCTACATATCGAGCACGCCGCGAAAGATCTGGAGATGGATTTGGCGAATGCCTATCACTACTGGAGGCTAGGCCTACGCCGCGGGCTCTGGCGGAATGGCCAGCCATCCGAAGGGGTCCGCCGCCTTTATCTGACCGGAAAGGTCCCAAAATTCAGGCGAACAGAAGGCGATGAAAAGTCTGTACATACAATTTTTTCTGCCGCCATCTTAAAGCAAATAAACGGCTTGAGCGCAGAGCAGAAAAAAGCCCTCAGGGATTCCCTTGAGGCAGAGATAAAACTGGAAAAAGATGTGCAAGCCGCCCTTGTTGCCGCTAATCGCGCCGTCTTCATCCAACGGCAGGATAGCATATACAGCCAATACGGAGTCAACCCAAGCCGCCAGGAGCACGTAAAGCCGGGCGAGAATCCTGCAGACGCGGAAGCCCGCCGTTCCAGGATCGAACCCATCCGCGCGCCCATAGAGTTGTATGTAGAAACAATTCGCAACTTTGTACAGAGCGCTCCGAAGACACCCTGTACAGACTCCCCCTCCTTATTGACTTCTGAGAGTAACTGCCAGAGTAATGGCTCACGTGTCGCCCGGTCGGTCGATTCTTGGCCCGCAAGTACCCCTCCTGTTGATGGGAAGAAGTCCCACAAACAGCTACCCGCAGCGGTAAACGCTTGCCCACTTTCAGAACTGGAAAAACAGGCGGAAATGGCGATCTATACCGAAATTCGGGCCATGCAGCAGGCTTTTAAGCACATGGACTTTGCGCGGGAACTGATTTCGCCCAAGCGCAAGAGTGACCAGCTTTTCGCTTATCGGGTCCTCTCTGCCGTAGGACCCGAAAATGTCGAGCAGTTTTTAGCTCGCGTGGCGCAGCAGCTTAAAAACCTGGACAAGAACGCTTTTGGTAAATTACCAGGTCAAGCCCCGGCCCCGCGCTCCCTCGGCCTGATTCTGCAATGGGCGACCGAATATAGCGAGCATTTGGACGAAGCCGCCAAGCTGGAAGCCGCCGAGCGGACGCGATGGACAGAACGGGAGATTCGAGCTTGTCAGGAAATTTTGGAAGATCCGACCGAGACGGCCGAAGCGAAACACGGAGCAAGGAAGATTCTAGAAGGGCACTCACTGAAGAAAGAGCAGACTGCGTGAAAAGAATCGGACGACGGCGCGATTACACAGGCGCGCCGTCTTCAATCACCCATTCGATTTCAGGTGGATCAATCAGCTTGTATTCGGCCATGATGAGTTTGTCGCATTCCGACACGGCCGAATCGAGTTTCGTAAACTTCTTTTTCGAGAGCAGGTTATCCCCGCGCTTTACGCGCTCCACTCCCCGCCCGTCCAAGTAGCTGGCCAGCACGTAACCGCGAAGCATTCCCTCTTGCGGTTCGCCGGCAGTCTGTCGATGAATCAGAACTTTGAGCTTCATCGCGATTCCCCCACGCAAAACGGCATCGGCCCCAGGTCGCAGTACACACAATACAGACGTTCGAGGCAATCCGGGCAAGTCAAATAGCCGCATCGAGGACATATCAACAGCTCGTCGCAGATATCGCATTCTGTTTTCGGATCGCAGGACTGGCAGGTAAGCTGATCGTGGCAAAGACTGCAAGTGTGATCGAGCCCGTGAAGCGTTTCGCCGTCCGTCGCAGTTTCCGCGACATCCTGCCAGGCACGCGTTTCTTTCAGCGACAGCCGCTCAAATGCCACATGGACGCCCATCCAATGCGCCCAGGCCGTATAGAGCGTTTTGGCGTCAGCTATTTTCTGACTGAGTAGAGTTTGTTGATTCATGTTCGACTCCCGGCCGCGGCCCTGCCAGCGCTTGCGCCTGATTGTATGCCTGCCTCAAGTGGTAGGCCAGCAATGCCGCCGCGTTCTTTGCCCCTACTTCGTCCAGATGCGCCGCAGAGAAGTCCCCGGAGTGGCGCCGCATCGTGTCGCACTCTTCCGCGATCCTGATAAAGAATTCCCAGCGGCCTTCCGTCATTTGCGCCTCAAAAGCGCTTCAATCCGACCGCCCAGGTGGATAAACAGCACAAGCGCCAGCGCAATGTTTATTAAGGCCAGCGAGGCGAGAAATGGTACGCCGACAGCCAGGTAAAGCTGAATGTTCGTCATTTTGGATTGCCCTCCGGATCGAGCCCTACTTTGTCCAGCAGTTCGGAGACAGCGATATCATCCCGCGCCGCGTTCCGCGCGTTCATGATTCTCAACTGTTCTGCGATTTCACGGACGCCGGCCAATATCGATGCGCCTTCAGGAATATCGAAATGCCCGGCGCGCCAATGATCGAAAAGAAGCGCCTGATTGAACACGAACCCAACGCCGCAAGGGCATTCAAAGAAGCCGTTAGGAGTCATTACCGTACGCCTCAGTTCCTCAAGTGGAGGACGATAAAGCCCCTCGAAGATTGGAAGGGGAGCGGGATCTATCATGGCAAAACCTCCACAGCATCGAGCGCCACGCACCCCGAGACATTTTCAACGAAGACAACGGCCGTATGGCCGCTCAAGACGTAAGCCGCCGAACGCGTTCGAGTCTCTATGCCGGCCGGTTTTCCGATCACCGAATGGTAAATTACGGCCGTCCCTATGGGGTTTTTGGCATTAAAGGCCGAGCATGCGTTGACCAGTTTCGAAAGAGAGGGAGGCTTCATGCCGCGTCCTCCCGATCCCAAACGCCGAGCCAGCCCGCCTTAGCAGCGGCAATGAAGAGTGTCGAAATCGCGCCTTGTTTTGCTTCATCGTTCCATTGCTCGCCAGAAGCCTTGAGCCCGTCCGTCACGATTTGAACGAGTTCCCGGAATGCCGCATCGTACGGAATCTTGCCGCCCAACTTCCGGGAGCCCGCCGCCATGGCCGCTATCGCCGGTTTCCGCGATATCTCCGGAAGACGAGCCGCTTCAGTGCCCGTGGGACGAAGCGCCGCGCGATCGCCGGCCCGTACCAGTTCAATCGAGCGCGAAAGCTGCGCTTCAATTTCCGACGTTTCGGCCGCCGCCCGCGCCTTTTCAGTGGCAGGGGAAAGCCAGATCGACCAAAAAGGAATCTCCCCCCTTTTCTGATCGTGGAGGCAAATTCTGAAAGATTCGCCCGCCCCCAGCTTTAAAACCCCCAGGGAATCAGCCTGTGAGCTTGCCAGATGAAGCGTACGCCCATCAGAGAGCGTGTAGAGGCTCCCGGCTCCGTTGGGGAGCTTGTAAGGCTCCGTAGCGCGATCTAGGGTGAGTTCTTGCGGTTCGTTTGGTGTAAATTTTACAATGTTCATCATCAATCCTTCGTTTCTTTCTCCGTAAGCTGTCGAACGGCGCGCTTCAAGCTCTCCGCGTTTCGTTTCCGCTCCCGACGTTCCCGGCAGAAATAATCTATAAACGCCATCACTCCCGAGAAGATTACAAAGCCCACAATAAGCGCCACAACGCCACTTGCGACCCGCGCACCAAAAAAGCTCACGCCGCCCTCCTGAATCCCTCCAACTGCCCGCAGGCTTCACAGTATTCCAAGCGGTGGCAGTTGGCCGCGTCCATCATTTCGCCCACGGTTCGGGCGTTTTCGATGATATGCCGTTTGATCGCGCAGAGGATCGGATCGGGGTTTGAGTCGCCCGCGTCTGGTTCGGGTTCGGGTTCGTACCAGTCTTCGAGAGGAGCGCCTTCAGATTGCTCGTAAAGATCAAACTCGCGATCCGTCATTGCTGCCCTTCGAGTCTTTCGAGGCGCTTTTCATGCGATTCAGCGATAGCCGCCAAACGCTCCGTCACAGTCACGAGATTGAGCGACGCATCGTACAGCCGTCCCAATGCCCGCCAAAATTCCTCTTTTTCGAAGTCCGTCATAAGCTCGATTCCTCCAGCATGCGCACCAATGCCGTGATGCCGCGATTTTCGTAAGATGGATCGAAAATGTCCGTACGCAAAACATCTTGCAAATCAGCCTGTACCTTGACGCCCGAACCGTCAGCGGCCTGAATCGTGATCGAGATATTGTATTTTTCTGGAAGCTCTTTCACCGCTCACCCCCTACTGGAAAATGAATCCGTCCCCGTCGCCACTGGGAGAATCCGTCATGCTCGTTTTCTCCCGTCGCAAAGAATTGCAATCGCCCTCACGTGCTCTATCACCATTTCGATCCAGGTGGACAGCCCAGGTTCCGGCGCTTCCAGAAGTTGCGCCAAAATCGTTACATGCCGGTGTAAATCCCGGTAAATTTTCGGGCACTCACTAATGGGTGTCACCGCTCACCCCCTACTGGAAAATGAATCCGTCCCCGTCGCCACTGGGAGCGCCAGAAGGCCCCGGAGATCTCACCATGCGCCCGCTGTACGCCCAGGAAAAACAAAAGCGCGATAGCCCCAAGCCCGTAGGAGAGGGAGACGGCGCCGAAAAAAAGTTGCAGTGCGATTTGCATATCAGCGCTTCCCGTTTCCGCCGCGTTCGAGGAACACTTTGACAAGTTCCTCCAGACGAACAAGGTCATTTTCAATTTTCATATGTCGCTTCCGACTGGTCCGCGCTTCTTTGACCCCGGCGCGAATCGCGCGCCGCAGATATGCGTCGGTCTTGTCCATCCTGCGTTCGGCTTTCTGCATCCGTTCGTGATGATCGAGCAGCATTCCCGCGTGCAGTTCCGCCGACCGTACCAGGGCTTCTAAGCGTTCGTCGATCGTCATCTTTTCCCCTTTACGAGCGCCCGAAAGGCCCGTACTTCATCAGGCGTCAGGCCCGCATCTTCGAGCATCCGCAAGAGCTTTTCAAGATAACTGGATTCTCGCGTGGCGTCTTTCATTTTTGATCCCCGTCGAGTTCAAGGACTGAAACCGCCCAGCGATGCGACTTGCCCCAGAGCTTTGATAATTCACGTTTTGACATGCGCCGAATACGCCAACCGGAAATGGCGACCGCCAGCCAGCCCAAAGAGCCAGCCGCCACGAAAACCCATAAGCCAAATACCGCGATATCGAAAATCATGCCGCTTTCCTCCGTTCGAATTCTGCTTCCCAGCCGTGCGCGTACTTGCCCATTCTCAAAAAATAAAAGTGATTGAACATCCCTTGAAGCGCCGCGAAGTCGAGCGCTTGCAGACGTTGGAATGCTTCAGGCCCTACCTTATGCAGCGCTCCCGCGCCGTCCTGATGGCATGTAAAGCAGATCGGGAGCGCCGTGAAATCCGATGTGCGTTGTTTCAAGCCGCGAGGCCCGATGTGTGCCGCTTCCACGCGCCGCGATGATCCGCAAGAAACGCAGGGGAAGCGCCGTACGAATGTCAAGTACTGCGAGTCCTTCAGCGGTTTGCTAAACCGCCGAAGGATTGACGCAACCTCAAAGGTGAAGCCGTTCACTTCGCCGCCGCTTCCAGTTTTTTGGCCGCCGCGAAAGTGGCCGCGCGGGAATTGCAGATTTTGACTACTAGAGCATTGGAATCGTTGCGAACCACAACGCCGAACCATTCCGACTCGTTCCGGCGCTTGCCGCGTGAATTGGTATCGTACCCGCCGCCTTGGATGCAATCACCGACCGCCAGGCCCGACACGTCAAAAACAAACTCGCCGCGCGGGGAATCGAGAAATGAAGAAATGCCCTTCACTGTCGTGAAGATACCCACCCAGCGCTTGGTTTGGCCGCCGCTCCACAACTCGAACCCGAGAAAGCTACACATTTTGTTGCCGGCCAGGCCCCAGAGGTACCCGCCGTTTTTCGCTACCATCGCGGCAATGCGTGCCGCTTTCGCGTCCGCTTCGGCTTTTTCCGCGTCCGTCAGCGCCTTTAGTCGCGCTGCCGAAATAGCGTCCCGCCGTTTCGACTGTTCCGCGTTGAGGGAGAGCTCGTGGCCATCCCGAATCATTCCGCCGTAGCAAGCGAATCCGGCCGGCAGAGGCGCGAAAACGTCCAGTGCCTCCACTTCGGCCAGGATGCTATCTACGATCGGTCCGTCGTGCGCCAATTTCAGATCTCTCGCGCGCTTTTCCTCCGCCTCTTTCGCTTCGCGTACGATCCGCTCCGCATCGAGCTTGGCATCAATCGCCGCGATATACGCGACCTGCGCCGCCAGCACTTCCGCCAGCGTGAGGGGAGGCACATCAAGCGCTAGCGCGGTATACGTCTGTCCGCGCCAAAACGATTTAGACGCGTCCAGACTCAAAGAGCCGTCCGCGCCGATGGTAACTTTATCCAAGAGCGCCGCGTCTTCAAGCGTCATGGTTTCCGTTACGGTTTGGCTGGCATTCCGGCCAGCGATCAATGCAGCTTTTTGCCCCGCTGCGCTAAGGTTGTAAGTCACTTTCACATTCTGATTCATGGTCTTGTTTCTCCGTCTGAAATCTGCTACTCTTTGATTGTACGGGATATCAAATGTAAAGTCAACCAAGATCGCGACAAAAGCTTGCCAATCACCAGGAAAATCGCCACTGCCCGAAGCGCATCTAGTTGCTTGATTCTCATTTTTTAGGTTCCGCTCTCCGTTAACTCCGCGAACGCATCGGCGATTTCGCCCTCATCCGGAATCTCACAGAGACATCCAGACGCGTCAATGAAAAGCCATCCGGTTCCGTCATTGACGAAGTACTGCGTCACGCTGAATCCGTCCTCGTAGGCAATTTTCTGAGTTTTCAGTGTCACATTCTGATTCATGGTCTTGTTTCTCCGTCTGAAATCTGCTACTATTTGATTGTACGGGATATCAAATGTGAAGTCAACCAAGATCGCGACAAAAAAGAAAATGCCAAGCGAAAATAGTACTGCTATCGAAAGTAAACAGGGACGCGGAGGAATCCGGCCAGGCGCGGGAAGACCGCGAATCATACCCCACATGCCGGACTATGAACACTGCCCCTGTATTGATTGCCGGAAGGCCAGGGGGTGGAGTAAATGAGCCCACCGGATTGTAGATTCTGCAAAGACACGGGTATCCAGGTCGTTGACGGTAAGCAATGCTACTGCTTTTGCGCCGCCGGACATAAGAAATACCGCTTGGAACAACCCCGCTTTCTGCAATTCGATCACGAGCAGGAAGCGATAGCCCGCGAAGAGGAAACGCTACCCTAAAGAGCGTACAATCACAGGCATGCGCAAGCACCTGCAAGTCCTCTTGCCTATCGTTTTGTTGGCCGCTATTTCTTTCGTGTCGATCCAAGCTGGCATCATTCAGGCGATCATTCCGGCCGCCGCGCCGACCGCGAATAAACGCGGAAATACAAACGTATTCCAGCTTGCGGCCGATAATGCCGCAGCCGCCGCGGGTACCGCATTTTGCGACGACGGCAGCGGAAATACAACCACCGTGGGATGCAACGTGGCCAGCAGTTCCGCGTTTTCGGCCATCACCAGCGGCACCAACACGAAGGCCGGAATGGTAGTAGGGGCAGGCGCGACGCTGGCGACCGCCAGCACCGGCACGCTTTTTGCAAATGGCATCCGCGCGTATACCGTGGGGACGCTCCCAGGCTCCCCGAGTCCGGGTATGCAGGCATACGTCACAGACGGCTCGAACTCGCTCGATTGTTTCGCGGGAGGTGGAACGTCAACCGTACTTTGTGGTTGGACGGGTAGCGCATGGAGCCCTGAAAGCGGGGGAGGTAGCGGAGCGTTTTTAAGCGGCCCCACGGACCCCGGAGTTTCCGCCGTGCCAACAATCGTGCAATCCGCGAGCGTCAATGCTGGCGGGTCAAGCGGCAGCCTTGCCTACACTTCCAATGTAACAGCCGGTCATATTAGCATTGCGGCCGTCAATTGTGAAAGCGCTACACCCACCGGCCTAGCCTTCACCGACAGTTTGGGCACCGCGTATGTGTCGCGCCAAGGATCGCAAGTCGGGGCCGCCGGAGCCTACATCTTCAGTGGACCCCTTTTCTCTTCGGGGCCAGATACCGTATCGTTCACTGCTGGCGCTGGAACATGCGTCTTATTCATTGCGGAAATGGCCGGCAGCAACGGGGTAGTAGACGCATCCGTCGCGGGAGGAGCAAGCGCGGTGACTACCGTGACTACCGCCGATCTAATAATCGGTTCGACTTACCTTGCCAGCTTTGCCAGCACGGCGATACCTCCCACCGTCGCACTGCAAACACAGCATGAGGGAGGCAATAATCAGATGCTTTTGGCCTTGCCCACTACTGCCCCCGGTTCCTATTCCATCGCGACCACGGGAAGCTGGAATGCCATTAGTGTGGTAGCGTTCCGCCCGACGCCGCTCACTTCACCAGGCGTCAATGGAAGTTTTTATCTCAATACAACCACGGGGGTGCTTTGGGGACCAAAAGCAGGGGGAACATGGAGCCAATCGGGCCTTTCGCTCATATCGACTACGGGCGCAAATAATCAACTTGTTTTAGGTGTTGTGCCCGTTTCGGTTACGACGTGCGGGACAAGCCCGTCGCTGGCAGCAGGTTCGACCAACACCGCAGGAACGATCAATATAGGCAGCGGCGTAACGGTCACCGCGTGTACGCTCAATTTCGGCACGCCGACTTTCACAAACGCGCCATCGTGCCGCGTGAACACGAATTCAACAGTGAGCATAGGAGACGTGTCAAGCGTTAGCGCCTCCGCCGTCACTTTTTCACTTTCCGCCACGCTGGGAGGCGGACAGCTATACTATTCCTGTTTTTAAAGCACAGGCGTCACGGTCTGTCGCGGGTACTTCACGCCGTGAGGGATCGGGCGCCCGAGAAAGCGGCAGAGCTGAGGCCAGCCGGCGCCCGCGTCCATATCCATCACTAGAAAGTCTTTCGGCCTGTGCCTGAAGTACCAGAGCACATCGGAATTGTGCTTTCGGTAGCGTGCCGAGAAAATTTCAGCATCGAACGTCTTTTGCCCGTAGAGCAGTTTGTGGACGCGATGCGTAAAGGGATCGGTAGACCAGGCCCCCCGGAATTTATTGTGCTCGAAGCTCCAATGATTCCGCACGCTTTCAAGCCAGCGCGCCGCGTCCCGCACGGTCAGAATGAATTTCGAGCCAGGGTAGGCTTTATCGAGTTGTTCGTAGAGCAGCGTGATTGGCAGATCGGAAAGCGCGTAGGATTGCTCAAGCGTAAGCGACCGCCCCGAGGCCGTCATCTCTTCCCAGATGGCTTTTGCCCAGTGCGCCGACTTCCAATGCTCCGAATCGTACCCCAGGATTTTCAGAGCAGCGTGCAAGGAAGTCGTTGCTGTCTTGTGCATGCCAATTCCAAAAATGCGAGTGGGGAGCGGATCGAGCTCGAGCGGCCTTTCAAAGTCGAAGTTTTTGAAGACGCGCCCCACTCCGAACTGGCCGAAGTTGGCAATGGTGACCTCAGAGTCCTGAACGATTTCAAACTGATCCTCACCGGCCACGTGGACGCGCGCATGAGGGTATTCTTTGAAGCGCATCTTATCGTTGTGAATCACCGCGTCCAGGTACTTCCGGTCAATCTCCATCGGCTGATAGCCCAGGCGTTGCAGCCGGAGATTAAAGTCTTTGTCATCGGGGGACCAGGTATTGAATTGTTCATCGTACCCGCCCGCCGCCAGGTACGCCCGCGCCGATACGACTATGCGACCGTTCACACCGCGCGGCAGGCGATCCGCGCCCATTTGGATCATGCGCGCCCACAGGAAAAGATCGGAGCGCCCCTCGAAAACCTCCGCGATCCCGGAGGCGAAACCCGGTCCCGTGAAGTTGTCTGCATCGAGATTGACCAGCACTTCCCCGCCTTCGATAATCCCCAGGCGATGCGCCAGGTTTTTGGCGTGCGCCATGCGGAAAGCCCCGTCATGCATGTACGAATAGACCGCCAGCCGGCCATCTTCGAGCGCCGCCCGGTGATTGTCCTGGAGATATGTTTTCAGGTGATCCGGGCTGGTGTAGTCCACAATCACGAATTTCGCGTTCGGATAATCCCGATTGTCCGCGAGGTTTTTGGGAAGGGTCTTTTCGATATGCGCCGCGCGGCCCTTGCAGGTAGTGCAGAACACGATTGTTGGCTGTGGCATATACTAGGAGGCGGTAAGAGAGAGAACTTCTGATTTGTGGTTTGTGGTTTCAAGCGGCCCGTTTCCGGGGGGAGACGGGCCGTTTTTATTGCAGACCCGCCGCAGTCAACGCAAGTTGAATCGCCGTGTTGAGCGTCGTAGTAGTCGATGCAGGCGCCTGAGTCGCCCGCAACGCTCCCGTGGCAATATTCAGCAGCGCGTTGCCGATGCTGGTTTTGTTGCCTTCAATCACCGCGGTATCGAGCGGAACACCGTACGTTTCGGCGAGCTGCGCGACTTCAACCGCCGTCGCCGTCGCCGTGTTGGGAATCGCCTTTGCGATCGCTTGCACAATGGGCAGCGCCAGGGGGACCAGCGCTGCAATTTCCTCTTCTACCGCTTTCGCTTTGGGAGAGGTGAAAACACCTTCGAGTTTGGAAAACAGGGACGTGAGCCAGCTCATGCTCAAATCATATTAGAAATCGAAGGCCATTTCTTATTTGGACGCCGGTTTATTCAAACGAATGGAGAAGGCTGGAATCGTGATCGGGCCGATATCGAGCGTCCAACCGTCGAGTTCCGATATCGTTTGATCGAGATCGTTTACCGTTTTCGTTTCGAGCGCTTGAGCGGAGACCGCCAGTTGATCCGCGATTGCCGTGAGATCCGACGCGCCCGTACTCAGGTTGGATTGCAGCGCCGCGCTCAGTCGGTCCACGAATTCATCGGCAGCACTTTTCAACTGGGCGACGAAGGCAGCAAGTACGGCAGGGTCCTCAACGTTCATACGCTCCCTATTCTATGGGAATTCCGCGCGCACCGATGCGGGAGTCTGATACCAGAAAAGGAAGAGAGCGAGAAGGAGTAGGAGCACAGCGAGCACAAGCAAGATTTTCTCGGCCCGCGTCACTTTTGTAAAAAAGAGGCAAAAACCTTGTCACTGTTAGCCGTCGCCTCCTTCATGCAAAACGCCTGCCCCGCCGTTCCCGCGAGCGACCCAAAAAACTGATCGGTATAGCCCGTTACGCCCGATATGTTCTCAATCTCTGTCGGCGAGCTGCCGCACGTCCCGAAGGCCAGCGTGAAGGTGTTCACGTTCGGGACGCCGCCCGATGCGGAAGTGACCGCGAGATTACAGAGTGAGATCACTGTCGAGCCCGAAGCCGCAATAATCGTGGTGTAGCCAGTACCGGATAGCGCCGTCTCAATTTGCCCCGTGCACGCCGTAGTGACTGGAGTAGGCCCGCTGCTGCCGCCCGATGTGGTTATCGTAGTTGGAGCGTTCGAGGCGCCAAAAAGGCCCGTCAGATTCCAGTGAATCGTTCCCGTGCCAGTAAGTGAACTGGGATTCACGGCGATGTGTGGCGTGTAAGTCTTCAGGGCGATGGTTCCAGATTGCGGAGTAGCCGCGATGGTTACCGGGTTTGTCGTGCCATCGACCGCGCCGCCGCACGCCGCATACGTTCCCGCCGTGCCAGTGCCGGAATCGGGCGCGCAATCCAATTCGACCGTCGCGGCCGTGAAGCCCGTATACCAGAAGTTCAAGCGCCAGCCGATTGCCGGATTCAGACCGATATTCGAAAGATCCGCGCCGCGCGTTTGCGATGTTGCGGAGGAGGACTGAGTTAGGGTCTGACAAAAAGAAAGGCCCGAAAGGGCCAGAAAGAAAAGCAGGCGTTTGATGCTCACAGAATTTCTCCTGTGATTTCGTTTGGCACCCGCCGATCATCAGCCATCGCTGGCCCTAAGATCTGCGAATGCGTCCCGAATACGGGGCCACCAATTATGGGATTCCGCTTACTACCTTCGGACTCCTCAGACCCGAACACGGCCCCACTGAGTGCCGCGCTACGCCATCCGGTTAGGCACCCGCGTGCCGCTTTCGCGTATCGGTGGTCGTTAATGCCCAGCCGGTTCGGGCAAAGCAACCTTTGTAGGCCGACTGAAATGTAGACCGATTCCGGCTGGACTGTTCCAGTATGTGCGGAATCGTCAATATCTGCTAGGCCCAAAGCTATAGAAAAGTCCCAGTACGAGGGACCGGTCATCGTGAGGCGTTTCATTCCTGCGATTGTATCAGCGGAGGAATGTGGGGAGCACCCGTATACTTTCGGCCTGCCCGCTACAAACTTTGTACAAACTTTCCGACTGCGGAAAAAACGGCTGCTACCGTCCAACTGGATTGCGCGCCAGATCTTCAATGAGGCCGCAGTCAGAAGAAGAAGTCTACCCCGATTTGCCAGAAGATGCAAGAGGCCCGCGCCCCGCCCTGATGGCCGGGTCTTTCAATGCGATTCGATCTAGCCTGTCAACCTTCCAGCGGACAGGAGCCGAAAGCCGTTCATCCAGCACGCGCTTTACTGCTTTCTTCACTGGCACGTCCCCGTATTGCTCGCCGTCTTGATCCGAAGTTGGACGGCATCGAGCGCCAACTTCCCAGGAAGCGCAAGGAAAAATTTAATCGAGCTTTGAATCGAGGCCAAGCAGGACGCCGTAACGCCGACTGGAATTGTCAGCGAGGGAGAGCCGAGCAAAAGAAGCGCACCCGCCCTCGTCAGGGCTTGAGCGTTTGAAAGGGTCAACATTACCAGCGTGCCAAGAGGTGCAGCCATTGGGATCTGGTAAACAAAACTCGCGACAATGCAGTCCGTAAAAGTATCGTTGCTCAGGTAGTTGTACCCTATCCACACGTTGGAATCGGACATGAGCGCCGCGTCGGGTCCGTCATAGGCGCGAAACTGAATCGCGGAAATGTTCAAACCGGCAGATCCGGTTAAACCTATGTTCACCAGCACTCTGCCGCCAGGAAAAGGAATCGCGCCCGCCGTAAGGGTAAGCGCAGGTTGACCCGCAGCAATTGAAGCGCAGAGACACAAAAGCGCCGCTTTCACTGGCACGTCCCCGAGGCCGCCGCCGATTTAATTCTTAGCTGGAGTCCCTCCAAGCCCAGCTTAGAAGGGAGTCCAAGAAAAAATTTAATCGAGCTTTGAATCGAGGCCAGGCAGGACGCCGTAACGCCGACTGGAATTGTCAGCGAGGGAGAGCCGAGCGAAACAGTGTCAAAACTCGTAGTGATCCCTTGCGCCGATTGCAAAGAGAGCGTCAACGGAACGCCGGCCGGCGCCGCGGCAGGGACCTGGTACACGAAGTTTGCTATCGGCCCGTCAGCATACGGTAAATTCTTCACCACAGGCCCGGAAGGACCCGAGAACCCCACGAGATAAACTTGCGCCACCGCGGAGCCCATCGCCATGACTGCAAAAAGCGCTTTATGTGCCGCCGTGGAGGCCGCGCCCACCGGAGAGGAGCCCCACGAAAGAAACGTAGAGGCAGGCGCCAAAAACTGTATAGAGCCGATATTCGCCCCCGCCGAACCTGTCAGGGCGACACTCACCGGGATTATGTCGCCAGGGTAAGCCGTTCCGGCAGTGGACATCGTGAGCACCTGGCCAGCGGCAGATAAGGCGAGCAAAAGCAGGATGGCCGCTTTCACTGACATGTTCCAGTTGCCAGCGCCATCTTGAACTTCACCTGAATACCGCCCATGGCGAGCTGCGTTTGATTCGCCCCCGACGCATCGTACGTACTGATAGCCGTCTGAATCGCCGTAAAGCATGACGCCGCGATTCCCGCTTGCAGCGTCAAGGGCGTTGCCGTAAGCGCCACGGTAGTGCCATCGACCGCCGCCGCCAGCGGATTGGTAACAGCCAGCGTGAAGGAGCCCCCTTGCGCGAGCGTCGATGGAACGAGGTACGAAAACGTTGCTATCGGACCATCGGTATAAACATTGTTCGTAATCGTGGAAGGCGCGGAAAACCCGATCAGCAGAAAGCCTGAAGGCGTCATCGGAATAAGCGTCTTAGTTGCCGTGGTTGAAGCGCTCCCCGCCACGAGGTTGGTAACGCCCGTAGTTGGCAGAGAGCCCGAAATCGCCGCGATTTGAACCCCGGTCGAGCCCGTCAGATTGACCGTTACCCCGATGGTTCCCCCAGGGAAGGCCACCCCCGAGGTAGACATGGAGAGGGTTTGACCCAGAATGGAGAGCGAAGCGAGAAAGAAAAGCGCGAGGGATTTCATACAGCCTTAACGCTAGCAGATTCGGACGCCAAAACTTTCTTCAGCCCCGCCTGCAAGCCGGCCTTATAGCCCTGTTCGTACGTGACGATTTTAAAGAGACGTCCCCAGATCAGGCACGTTTGTGCTATTTCCCGCGTGCGCTTCGAATCGCCAGCCGCCGCCGCGTTCATGAGCGAGTGGAGGAAATTAGTAAGATCTTCCACCCGGTCACCTGATTGGCTCGTTGATTGTGATTACAAAGCCCGGATCGGCGATAAGAAGCGGAGGCCCCGCCAAGGTGTCAATGATGACTTTGTACCTCATATTATCCATGGAAAGCCACTGCCGCGCTTCCCGCATGGCGAGCATACGCCCTTCGTCTTCTGATTCCGCGGAGACGATAAAGTCCATGATGCCCGGAATTTTCCAGTGGTACATGCGGATCATGCGAGGCCCCGTTTTTTAGCCTCTGTGTGCGAGATCGCTTCGCCAGCGTCGAGAACTTCGTACCCCATTCCAGACACTACCCTGTGCGCCGCGCCGAGATTGTCCGCGAAGGCATCGCCGCACGGGAAGCCCAGCACCCACGCAAGCACATCATGGGCGGTATGCACTGACTTGGCATCTTCTCCGCGAAAAACCCCCGGCCCGTCAGGCGACCCCAGAAAGTGTAAGAGATCGTGCGCTTTTTGGATTTCGTCGCGGTTCTTCATGTGGCCCAAATTATCAGTCCCAAGGCCCCGAGCGCAACGCCTGCCCATACAAGAGGATCAATCCCAGAAGAGGATACCGCCCCGCTCGAATCGGCCGATATCGACGTGTCCGACGAGCTCGTCGAGAAAACGTCAGGCGCCCCGACGAAAGGCCCGGTAGTAATAGAGGAATCCGTTACCGGCGCGGGAGTGGAATCCGGGGAGCCGGAAGGAAGTTGATTCAACGGCACCGTTTCCGGGATGCCAGTTTGAGACGCCACGAACGCCGCGTACTGTGCCGGGTTGTTGGAATCGGCAGACGGAGCGTACCCCGGATAGCCGTTCCCCCCTGCGAAAAACTGATCGAGCGTCAGGCCCCGACTCACATTTAGGTCCACCTGATTATCGAGTGCCGACCAGCCGGCGGCCGCCGTGGGAAAGATCGCATACCCGCTGGCATCCGTTCCTGTTTGACCTGGCCCGCTTCGGAGGTTTCCCGGATTGTTATTCCGCGCCGCCACGCTCCCCGAGGTGTTGAATCCTTCGAACTGGGCGATAGCTTGGGCAAGTTCGTCCGTCAATGCGCCGAATCCTGCCCGGAAGCGATACATTCAGCAAGCCACCCAGCAGAGAAGAATAAACAGAACCACCAGCACAGGGAGAATCAGGACAGGCAAAGCGTAGATAGCCACCATGAGCCGCAGGTAGGACCGAGAGGCGTACATCCTGCAAACGAGTATCCCACGCGGGAAGGTACTAGAATTAGTCCATGCCGTACCGAATGAATCGAGGCTTTGGAGCACTGGGGCTGGGAGACTGCGCCAACCCTTGCGGCGCGATCCCCGCCACGACGCTACCATCAGACCCCAGCTATCAGGCGTCGATCAACGCCCAATCCCAAGCGCTTCAGGACATGAAAAATTGCCTCGATTCGCAGGGACTTTCCAACGCCTACATTCCGAATTCGGTCTATTATTCCAATCCCGTGGGGAACGCGCCCGCCCAGCGCTACCTGCCCCCCGGATGTACCGAGCCGCCCACGCTCCCCCCGCCCGGCAGCACGCCCGCCGCGACGGCCGCCGCGATCGCCAAGTACAACCCAACCCCGAGCTTGCCGTACACGGCGCCCTACGCGGGTATGGTGACCTCTGGCCCGTCGATCAATCTCACCACCGGCCAGTTGATACCGGGAAATGTCGTTCCGACGCCCGTTATCAGTTCCGCCGTTCCGCCCGGTATCAACGCAACGGTATCAAGCGCCGTTCCGCCTGGCGCATCGCCAAGTGCAGCGAGCGGGCCCGCTTCCAGCGATTTGGTGATTGGCGGATTCGATCTTTCTACGATCCCTTGGTACCTGTGGGCAGGGGGAGCGGCAGTAGCGCTTTTCGCGTTGAGCAAAAAGTGAACTGTTCCGCCATAGACGCTTTGGACTTGATTGCCATTGACACCCTTGTTTTTCTCCGATTGAATCCTCACGCGACCGAAAAGCAACGGATGAATTTTGCCCAAGTGCTGATGATCGAAACTCGCCGCCGTCTCGCCACCCCATCTGAGAAATAGCGCCCCCCCCGCCCCGTCGATCGACCAGCCCCATTTTTAGCGATACGACCAGGTTATAAAAATAGCCGCATACCACCGCCCGAAGTGTACCCCTGAAATCTTGAGGGAACCCCACCCAAGCACCGGGCAAAAGTGCTTGCGCTTCTCGCCAAAAATGGCGATAGTGGATCCATGACCTACCCAGGCGGGAAAAGCGGAGCAGGCGTCTACCAGACGCTCATCAACCTCATGCCGCCCCACGAGATTTACATCGAGCCGTTTTTGGGAGCCGGCGCCGTGATGCGCATGAAACGGCCAGCCAAGATGAATATCGGAATTGACATCGATCCCAAGGTTATCCGGGCATGGCAGTCTGCAGCAACGCTGAAAATAGCGCGTGCGGATCCGCTGTCGACGCGCGCCGAAAACGGCGAGAGGATCCGCCGGCGCCGTTCGCCAAAAAAACCGATACCGCAGGCAGAATCGCCGCTTCCAGCGCTGGAGTACTCCAACCGTGGAAACGGCGAGGCGCGATCGCGGCAGCACATCGAGCTGGCATCGTTGGTTTTACCGAGTGGGCCCGAGGAATACGCGTTTTGGATCGGAGATGCAACCGCGTGGATGAGATCGAAGGTCACTTACTCGCCGCATGGAACGCTGATCTACTGCGATCCGCCGTACCTGCATGCCACCCGAGGCCGCGCCGATCTATACGCCTACGAGATGACCGACGCGCAACACCTCGAGCTTTTATCGCTACTTCGGGAGTTGCCCTGCCAAGTCATGATCTCAGGGTATTCGAGCCCCATGTACGCGAAAGCCCTGAAAGGATGGAACGCTACCAGCTTTCAGGCCGGAACGAGAGGGAAGCCCGCCGCGGAATGGGTCTGGTACAACTTCGACCGCCCGACCAAGCTTCACGACTATTCGTATTTGGGTGACAACTTCCGGGAGAGGGAGCGCTTGAAGAGGATCAAGACGCGATGAACCAAAAGGCTTGAACGAATGCCCCTTTTGGAAAGGCAGGCGCTTTTATGCGCAATCACGAGTATCGGGGAAAACGTCGAGAGCCAACGCTGATTCTTGCGATACTTCCGGACGCCAGGACGGATCGGTGTGAATGGCATGCTTCGATCCCGCTCCGCAGCGTCCACAGCACCCTAGATTCTCGAATTCAGAGTAGGGGTGGAAGACATCGGCCCCAAAGGCAGGGGGAGTGTAATCGGGATCTGTAGCCCAAAGGGGAGGCGTTTTCTTGCCCGGCTTGAACAGGACCCCGAGCGCCGCGCCCGCCAGAAGGCCCGCAAGGAAAAGTTTGCTATCGATTGGCATACTTCGCATCCCGCGCACAATCTAGCGCCGCGGCCGTCCATGCTGCCCACTTGCAGGCATTTTGTCGCGTCCAGAACATTCTATGCTCAGCCCCAGCACTCGAATGCACGATTAAATGCCAAGGTTTTATTAAAACACGGTCGCGGATTACCGAAATTCCTGTAGACCCCACCACCCGATGGAATGCTCTGCTCATCGCTTCGGAATCTCCGCCAATTCATCCGGCCAGCGAAATTCACTTGTATGGCCGAATTTATAGCCCGTGCATTTACAACCGGCAGGAGTCCCAAAATGCCTGAAATTTCCATCATTTGGGAAATCACAGGTGTGCCCGTCGTGGCAATCCATTGGATGCCCACAAGACGCGCATAAATCGGTCGTTTCCAATTGATCCGTCATTGCTTCGGAAGCCCCGCAATTTTCCGCAATTCCGCCAGCTCCGCATCAGAAGGAGGCGTTATCGCCACATCTTCACGCGTGAAATCCAGATCGCCTTTGAACGAGTCGATAAATTCCTCAAATTCTTTGATGAGGCACCCTGACACCGTAAAGACTGCCACATCCGGCCCGCCCTGAATCTTCCGCTCCAATGCGCCGCCCACGATGGCATCGGCCCCGCTTTCAAGCGCAATAGCAAGATGCTCCGCTATCAGGGTTTCGGCAGCCCGCCTGCAATCTTGAGGCGCAGGGCGCGCGGGCGGGTTTTCATTCTTGCGATTGAGGCGAGGCCGTTTCATTGGCGAACCACTGGAACCAAGTATCCCAGAAACATACTCGTGAAGAAATTGGGAGGCCCCGCGACCAGCGCCACATTTACGACCGTGGAGCGTAGGAGCGTTAGAGGCGCGAATTCGTACGCCCGGTCGAACTCCCACCACCACCCCGACGCGAAGCTACCGACAGGCACGGGAAACGCCTGCAAGCCCTGCACCGCAGAGCCCTGTACGCTCCCCGCCGCCGCGTTTTCGTCCACCGTCCAAAGCGCCGCGCCAGGAGCGAACGCGCCGCCCTCAAAATCCTGGCAGATCCCCACCAGGTAGAAGCGAAAGCCGGAAGGAACCGTGTACTGTACGATCACTTCGAGCGCCCCGACGGCGCCCGCCGCGACCAAGCCCACGGGGTACTGCGGAATCGACTCCGGGGGAGCTTCCACGTGCACGTACGGCCAGGCGCTTTTGCGCTTCACCTCTTGCCGCAATAATTCTGCCATGCGCGCGCCCTGATACGAGTGGCCCCCTACGCAGCATTTGAAGCGCCCCGAGCTGGCCCCCGCCATAAGGAGCGTAGGAGGAGCAGGGACGGGAGGAGGAGGCAAGGCCCCGCCTATGGCAAATTCGATCACGCTTTGAGTCACGCGCAGTTCGCTTGCCGTGATCGTAGGGAATTCGACCGCCGATTGAGTGAGACGCGCCGCCATAGATCAGGCCGTCTGATTCGGCCCCAATTGCGTAGCGGGAAAGTCGGTCAACAGCCAGGCGCGCCCCGCTACCGGATTTTGATCGTACGGCTGTATCGGTGTGAAGTGATAGGAGCCGCCCACCGGGACGCCGGCCGCCGCGGTTCCTCCCACTTGCGAAGCGACCGATGGAGTCCCCGCGTCGGAACGCGTACAAAGCGAATGCTGAAGCGCGACGACAGTAAGCCCCGAGGGAACGCCTGCAAGCGTCGGATTGTAGACGTACAGATCGATATTGCCAGGCGCTGCGGAGGAATTGTAGGAGGCATCCCCACCGGGAGGGATTTCATTCACTTCGCTCCAGTTGGGAGGCGTTAAAGGCGTCCACTCATCCAAGGCGCCGTTGGCCGATGGCAGGACCGCGTAGATTTTTAGCCCGCCCGGAAAGTCGTTATCGGTGTGAGAGTCCGAAGTCCAGAGCGTAAAGTCATCATGCACCCCGCCCCCCAGACCGCCAGGCCCGCCCAGTTGAACCGAGCTACAGGTAAGGAAACCCGAGCTGCCCAAAAGCGTGCTGATTCCCGTCAGGGTCAAAACAGTGACGCCGTTCAGGCGAACGATTGCCGAGCCCCCGCCTGCATCCACAAAGAAGACTTTCGCTTCGATGATGTTGTAGGCGTTCGGTACCACGATATTTGAGGCCGAGATTCCCCCCGTGAAGGGATTTCCGAAGATATCCACGCAGGTAAGCCCCAAGTTTGCGTTGACGCCCACGCGGAACACAGGGTCCGTTGTGGCTACAGAATTAGTGCTTAGAAATCGGATCACGCCCGCCGACGTGGAATCTCCCAGGCCCGGCTGATAGTAGGCCGTACACGCCATGAGCGCCAGCGCGCCGCCCGATATGGGATTGATCGAGAGGACAGGCCCGAACGCCGCCGAGAGCGTACAGCAGCCGATCCCCGTCCGCGAGCGTGTTCCGCTCAGGTCGATGCCGGCCCCATCGTTGCCATAGTTCGACCACTTTTGATTCAGGTCGTCGTAATGATCGAAGCTATCGAGGAACACCAGGGAGCGCGCCATCAGTCCGCCTCTTCCGCCTCGTCCGGCCCTTCCCCGTCGAAAACCTCTTCGATCAACGCGTCCCGGAACTCTTCGAGTGTTTCCCCGTCCTCAGTGTCCACGATGATCTCATCGGACGTATGGGTATGGGGACGCCGCGCTATATGTTCCAACATAAAGGCAGCTTGCTCAGGGGAGAATCCATGCGCCTGTGCAGATTGGAGGAAGGCTTTATCTAGCTGATCGGCCATGGGCTGAGTTTAACGCTTTTAGTACCGCTGGGTCTTGTGGCCCGAGGCCAAAATCAACGAGGATTGCAAGTTGTAGCGGAAAAGCCACGCAAACGGAAGTTTTTACGTTTGAGGACCTAGTATTGCAAGTTGTGGCGATTCTGCGACAGTACCCGCAAGGTGGGTGCCGTGTCGAAAAGAGGAATTTCATGCCAAAATTGAACGCACTCGAACAGTTGGATATCGCCTTAAAGGCCACCGCACGGGACGCCTTGCAGGGACAAACGAGTCGTGAACTTGCCGAGCAGTTCTACGATTCGGAGCGTGATTTGGTAGTCCCAGTGATCCGCGATTGGATGATTGCTAGATTGGCAAATATCATAGGCAGGCAGCGGAAGCGCGCCGCCCGCGAAGCTGACCAGCAATTGACGCTGGAACTGGCTTTAGGATTCCGAGGTTTCCCGAAAAGGTTCAAGAGCGAATCGGGGAAGGTCATCCGCAAAGAGGAAGCAACGATTAACGTATTCCGCGAATTGGCCCGCAGGCTGCGCGAAAAGGATAGCCCAGAGCTTCAAGACGCGAATCACGCGATTGATCTTATGGCGAAGTATACGCCGGAACATCCACGCATCACATGGGCCGAAGTGGTGAAGCGGGAAGCGGAGAAGACAGCAAAGAAACGTTAGCGCAGCTTCTTGCGCACGACCTTGACCCCGACAGCCCCATTTCGCATAGGCGTCAAGGTCACTGACGACGCGTTGCGGATGACCATCTTTTTCTTGGGGACGCGCACCGGGTTTTGCTTCCCCGCCACGTACTTTTTGAGCGCCGCCGAGACGCGCTTTCTTGTCTTTCGTTTGCTCGCCATCGTTTACCCCTTCCCCAATTCCAAAGTCGGCACCAGGAAGCCGAAAAAGCCCGATACCAAAAGATTCGGCGCGCCAGGCGATACACCGCCTGTCGAATTCAGGCAGGTGCTTCTGACTACCGAGTCCTCATCAAATTCGTATGGCCGGACAAAAGGCCACTGCGTACCGAATACCCAGCTTCCCAAGGGTACCGGCACATTCACGAGCCCTTGCACGGGAGCGCCCTGAAAGTCGGAAATGCCCGTAGGCTGATTCACTGTCACGGTCCACAGCAGATCCCCCGGATTGATTGCCCCCCCGCTGAACGCTTCGAGAATCCCCGCCATGAAGAATCGAAAGCCCGTGGGTACCTGATAGGACAGCACCACGGCCCGCGCCCCCTTCGCCGGCACCGCCACGGCCGCCGAGATCTGGTGAACGGTGATCGAGTTCGGGGGTGGAAAGAGGTGAATGTACGGCCAGTCCGTCTCTTGCTTGCGCTTCTTGCGCAGCGCTTCCGCTGCATTCGTCGAATCGACTGCGGTAAAGGTCCGGGTAATCATGGCAATGCCGAGCAGACCTCCAGTACCCCGAAGACAAGCTCTATCCGCTGCTGGACTCCCGAGCTTTCCTGTATTTCGACCATGAAAAGCCCGTTGCCGACGACTGCATACGGCGCGTTCAACAGATTCGGAAAGCTCCCCTGCCCTGAAAAAGCATTGCTCTGGTACGTCGGCTTGTAGTTCGCAAGGAAAAGCGATGAGACGGGAATGTCCCACCAGGCATGCTCCAGGCTCACATCGGTAATTTGCACCGTGAACGCGCCAGGCGCGGAGGCCGCAGGGTTCCCCGTGTTGGGAATCGCCGGCAGGTAGAAGCCGAAGATGATCGAGCCAGGCGTGATTTTCAGACCGTATGGCGCGTAGGCGTTGGCCGCGACGAGCTCTTGTTGGGAACTGGGAGCCTTGTAGAACTTGATCGCATAGCAGGGGTCATCAGAGAGTGGCGCCAACTGCGCTATCACCGTAGCGTCATAGTCGCCCCAGAGATCCCGCGTTAAGGGATTGAGCGATAGCGGAGAGAAGATTGCAGGCGCGCTCATAGAAAGTCCCATTCAACATCGGTGTTATCGACCATGCCTAATTCTTTCCAGACTTTCCCGCCCAAATCGATACCAGCACCATTTGTCCCTACCCCCGATACGCTGATTCCGCTTTCCGCCTGTGGACGCGCAGACCCAAACACATAGGCGTCATCCCGCTCGTTGAAAGGCCCGACGTCGAGCACGACAGCGAAAGCGACCGCCCCATTGAGCGGATTCGAGACCCGGACAAAGCGCCCGAGCGCATTGCTCGAAGGCAGCGCAACGAACGGCACAACGGCATCGATCACATATCCGCTAGCCGTTTTATTGCCGAGTAGCCCTTCACGCGTGGCCTTAACTTTCATCGAGGGTACACCTTCTGACCAATCAGGTTGATGGTAAAGGATTCCGCCTGATTCGCGTTTGCGGCCCCGTCCGTTCGTTTCAGATCGAAGAACAGTTGATGATTGAGTGGCACGTAGATTTCAGGGTAAAACAAGCCCGGCAGGCACGGACCAGGTCCAAAAGGAGCGATGAATGCCGGCGTCTGGCCGAGCGGGATCATGGCCGGAAAGCCCGCCGCGCCAAAGAACACATCGAGCGCCACGAAGTCATTGGAAAAGGGCTTGCGCTGTTCGTCTTTCCAGGCGATGAAGACTTCCGAGAACTGCCGCGCCCCGCCGCCCGAACCCAGCAGGAACGGCGCCGTACACGTCGCCGCCTTGCAGCAGAAATCATCCTGTTCGACGTAGAAAATGGAATTCTGCCGCAGGTCGTTCACACCCAGTGTTGCTACCGGAATCTGGTAGTTGTATTGAATCGCCGCGAAGTCTTTGGGGTACGTGTAGGCTTGCACCGACCCCCAGGGGAACAGCTTCACGCCCCGCCAGTAGAACGTGAGGTTCGTTATCGCCGAGGCCCCCGCGTTCTTGATATCGATCACGATAAGCCCGTTGGCCGGATAGACCAGATTCCGCCATATCGGCTTCGGGCTCCCCATTTGCCCGTAGTAGGCCATTTGCAGCGATTCCGGCACATAGTCTGTATGCCGGTAATCCTGCTTGCCTCTTTGCCCGGTCCACCTCGAGGCGAGGAACTGGAGGCCGTTTTGCGTCAATGCGGAGGTGTACTGCTGGCGAACAGCGCGGGAGCGCAATTGAAATGGGGCATCGGGATCAAGCTGCAATTCAATGCCTTTGATGATCGCCCCCGCCGCGACCGAAGCCAGGCGCGAGTCCTGATTTGGCCCCAGGACGTAATCGTGCATGCGTTCTTGAAAGGGAGGCCGCGCTACCGTCATGACGCTTTAATCTCCCCCATCTGCCGTTCGAAGATCTTCCCGCTTTCCTCCATCCCACGGCAGCAACCCTCAAGCACTGCGCCCGGTGCTTCCTGTGCCAGAACGATCACAATTTTGGATTTCACGCCAGTACGGCTGTTGTGCCCCGCCGCGATATCGAAAATGTGAAAGGCATGTCCCGAAAGAAGCTCGCGGAGCGCAACTTTCAATTCGGGAATCGCCGCCTGAATGACGCGATCTAATTGTTCCTCCGTCATCACCGGCATTGAGCCCCCTTGAAGCGCTTCACCCCGTGAATCGTAATCACCGGCCCCGCCACGTTCCCCGCCAAGGTGTTTTGTACGTACGCCAGCAGGCAGCCGGCGGCCGGGCAGTAGATCCCCCAGTTATCCGAGTCCATGGTGACGATCCCCGCCCCGTCCGTCTGGCCCCACAAGGGAGCTTGCAAGACGGGAGGCAAGCCCGTTGCCGTGGGAAAGATGATCGGATGCCGCCACGTGTCCTCAATCCCGATTAACAGGGTAGTCGGCGAGATTTGAATACCCCGGATGAGAAAGTCCGCATCCTGATCGAGCACGAGAGGCACTTTCGTGTACGTGGTGTTTCCTGGAATCAGGCCAGCAAAGCGCGGGGTGTTCGTGGAATCGAACGAATAATGGCAGCGTTCGTCTTCACACTGCGCGGGGGATTTCGGATAGGGGAACTGAGGCCGGTACATTCTACGACTGCCTCCGTTTGTCGCCCTCAAGGTGCACCTGCAAATACATATTGCCCGTGCCCACCGAATCAACGAGCGCCACATCTATCAGGACTTCGTCGCCTCCGCGGATTGTCCAATCGTGGGCGTATTCCGCCGCGTTGATGAGGCGCGCGTAATCCAAGTAGTCATCGGAAAGCGCGTACCCGTCTCCCGTGCGGAAGCGCGAAAGGAAGGAGCCCGCCGAGACCGTCCCGTCCGCTTCCACGTCGAGCAGGAGACGCCGGCAGACAAAGTCTATCCCGTTATCAATCGGTATTTTCATCGTGGCCGTGAGAGGCCCCGTAAGCGGCACCGTGATCTGAGTTGACGAATAGATAAAGTAGTCGTCGGTGTACCCTTTGGGCGTTTGCGGCCCCTGGCCCGCCGTGTAGCAGGGCGCCAGGATGTTTTCATTCACGGTCCCCTGGTACCGTCTCTGCTGGGAGGCGACCGCCGCGCGTACCGGCTCCCCGCCCTCGAAGTAGAACTTGTAGGAGCCCTCAAACAGCAGATTGACCGCAAGCGGATTGGCCAGGCCGCCCGTGTTCGTATCGGAGAGAGTGACTTGGATTTTGCTCCCCGGCTCGCAGTCTAACTCTGGGTCCATCAGGTAGCGATCCGAGCCAAAGGACGCGAACTGCCCGACATCCTGCCCGTTCCCCCCAATCAGAAAGCGCCCATTCGGCAGTTGGATTTGAAGGCGCACGCCGGTCACCGATACCATGCCTTGATCGGAAGAGACCGCCCGCAGCGTCCATACCGTCTCGCCGGTAATCTCTTTCGTAAAAACCGCCGTTTGATTCGGCTGTAAGACCATGGGCAGCAGGAAGCCTTTGTAAAGCGTGAGGACCGAGCCCCCGCGGATGATGGGCCGAAAGCCGCACTTCGATTGGATTCTATCGGCTTGTTGGAGGAGGTGAAGGTCCATTCATCGCCCCTTCCGAGAGAACAACAGCACCAAGGCCCCAATCCCTGCCAGTGCCCACAGCCCCACATTACCCGCCCCAGGCAAAGGAGCAGCGGGAAGCGCGTAAGCATCACCCCATGCCGGCGCGAATCCCGAGAGCCCACAGCCAGGCCCGCCCTTGGGGGAATAAGACCGCGCCGTCTTCATGCGCCCGCCCATCGGAGCGGGAGGCGATTCAATCAGCAGATTGCCGACTTGCGTAGGAGCAGCGGCCGGTATCGTCGGATAGAGAGGTGTCGCCGGCGCGGAGGAAACCGGCCCCGCAGCATTGAGAGGAATCACGGTCGGAGATTCCAGGGACGCCTGCCCCGTCGCCCCGCCCGCGTAAAGGTCCGGGTATACGCCCGTATTTGAGGTGGACGCTGCCTGCATATCTTGCGGAGGCGCGATCCCATTGAGCACCATTTGCCGCGCCAATTCGGACGCCTGTATCACCCCGTTGGCGTCCACCGCGAGGCCCGGACAGAGCGCCCACAAGCTGGCCGCCGTGGGCATGTTGGCATACACCCGCTCCCGGCCTGTACGGCTGTACTCCGCGTTCCGTTGGAGGCGAGCCAGTAAGGCCGGCCCTTCCCAAGCTGGGGGAGGCATAGTCGAATTCTGCGGAATGGGAGCCGAGCTTGAGAGATACGCCATAGTCCCTTTTTATGCGGCTGGAGGCAGCGCCCGCTTCTTTTTCTTCTTACGACGAATGATGATTGTCGTGTTGCCGCCCGCTGGCCGTTGTTCGAGCGCCGTTATCCGGGTATCGAATTCGATGAGAATATCGAGCAACGAGCCCGAAAGATTCGCTTGCTGTCGAAGAGAGGATAAATCCATTCGGTCTCCAGTCTACCGGAAAATCGGGGGACTCCACTTGCAAATGGAATCCCCCATCAAGGCCCGCTTCCTACGGAGGCTGAAAGCGAGCACCTTGGCCCGTCGAGAAGCCGGCCCTAGCTAACCGGCCCGTCGCTCAAGCCATTCATAAAGGCTATCAACTGGATGCCGTTGCCGCCCGCCCCAGCCGCAGACAGGGTCGGCAAGGAAGTTCCGACCGCGCCCAGCGTTGCCGTCACTTCCGCGGGAAGCGACGAATTGTAGAAGGAGTTGTACGTCTGCGGGAAATTCAGCGTCAGGGAGAATTTCACCGAAGGCGGAATGTACTTCTTGTAGTCGCCGAACTGCCACGTTGCCGAAGGCATCGGAACGCCATTGTTGTACACCGACTCGCTGCCCTGAGTCGAGTACCCCGAGAAGCCGGCGCCCGGAGGATGCCTCCACAAGTGGCCCATCCACTGGGTTTTTTCGAGGATCTTAAATTCGAACCAGCCCATTTGCACGATTTGTTTGATGTCGAACCACCTGTCTTGAAACAGGAAGATGAAGCCCAAATTGAACAAGATCATGTCGTACGGCGGGTTGAATTTCCCGGTGTCCGTCATGTTGGTTTGAAGCTCCGTTTTCACGGTGTTGCCGTTGTACGGATCGGGCTGCCCTAAGGGGACTTGGAAGAAACGGTAAGGCGTGTTGCTCACCGTCGATCCCGGTGTCAGGTAGAGCGTATCGTAGACATACGTTTTCCGCCTGTCCACCATTTGGCCGATTAAAGCGTTGATATCCAACTGACCGGCCATCGGCCCCTGTTGAATAACTGGAATCGCAGCGCCGCGCCCTGTGGTCTTTTGACCCAGGTATGTGCCGCTTGCGGGGGGTGCTGGAGACATTTTCGTTAACCTCTTTACGCGTCCCTGTACGGAATCCGCGCGTCTTGGTCCATCGTTGAAGTCATGCGAGGCGCGCGAAGCGCCCCGCGCCAAAGCGAGAAACTAGTACGAATTGCCGTTGCCGGCAGCGCCTTGCACATCGCTACCGGACATCGAGCCTTGCCCGATTCCCGTAGGAACTGCGGACGGATAAACGCCGCCCCAGCCGTTCCCCGGCACTTCCCAGAGCGCTTGCCGCTGATTGACAATTCTCTGAGGCGTGACGAAGTTCGAGACCATGTAGTCGCCGAACCCGGAGAGCGAGAGCGCCGACCCGTAGGGCGTGAGATCCCCAACCATACGGAGGATGAGCGCCGCAAAGCCGCCCGCCGCGACACTGGCAGTGAGCACCGCGTCTTTGGTGAACATGTGCGTTCCCCAGGCGAGGCCCACGGCCGTAATAGCATTGAGCGCGTACCCCATCGGCCCGGTATTCGTGGCCCCCAAAAACTGCGGGATTACGCGCGTACCGACCCCGCCGCCGATCACACCCACGCCGCCCTTGATCCAATCCATGGGGCGACCGAGCCCGGCCGGATTGCGTCTGCGATGCGACTTGTAAACCTTCTTCGTGCGACGACCAGCATTCATTTTTCTGCTGGCCGATCGCTTGTAATGCTTGCGTTTGCTGGCCATCGTTTTCTTTCTCCTTTTCTTGCTCCCAGGGTTTCCCATCACGAAAGAGATAATCTCCGGGACGGGGTTTTTCCGCTTTGCCGTTCGCTTACGGTGCACAGGCCGCTTGCGGCTGGCATACTTCTTTGCCCGGTGTGGCGCGGGATTGGCGCGCTTTTTTGTTGCCGGACGGTGGTAGACCTTCTTTTTCGCGGAGTTCTTGCGCTTCGTCTTGAGCGCCGCGCGTTGCCTGGCCGTGCCGAAATACTTAATTTGCTTGGCCGACATGTTCCGTTTTCGTTTGCGCGCCATCTTGTTTGTTCCCTTTCTCGCGGGATTGGCTACCCGCGTTTCAACGACTGAATAAGCCATAGCGCGCCTTTAGAAGTACGGGCTGTAAGGCCGCCTCATGATTACGTTCCATGTCCCGCCCGAACCCGTGCCCACACTGAGTTTGTTCATCGTGACGGAATTCGTGTTCGAGATCCCGAACGTGAAATCCGTACCGAAGCTCGTTTCGGAGGCGCCGCCGAGCGCCTTGTAGTACATGATTTCGGGGAAGAGGAACGACGGGAAACTCCCGCCCAGGCCCCAGTTGTGGACAATCACCGCTTGCGTGTCCGTATCGGCGAAAAAGACTTGCGCGGTCTGCGTTGGCAAGCTGGCCGCCTGTATCGCCGTAGGCGCCACAATTGTGCCATTGCCCGCAAAAGGCGAACTGTACGTGATGGCGACCACGCCCGAGGTGTCCCAGACGAGCCGCCGCATAAGAACGCCGACGCGCCAGGGTCGAGAAATCCGCCAGATGTGATACCGCAGATCGGACGGACGAACCAGCGCGGGCAGCATCAGAGTGAACAGCAGCGCTATCGCCGCGCTAAGAATCAACTGAACGTTTGTCATACTCTCCTTCTTTCTGCCCCGCTCTGGAGCAAAACTTCCCCAGAAACGCGGAAAGGGCCGCCCGGCACTCGATTGCTCGAATACCAAGCGGCCCTTTCTAGAAAGCCGCGAATCTGGGTCACCACATCACGTCACAACCGGCCGGAAATGACGCGAACCTTACAAAAACTTCTATCCGGCCGCCATCGCCGGATGATGCGACGGTTCATCGCCCGCTTTTACGGGACGCGGCACGTACTGCGGCTCAATGGCGCGCATTTTGATGTGCGGCACTTTAACGCGCAGATCCACCAAAAACTGATATCCCGCCTCTTTCGCGCGGAGGAAAAACGAGGTGTCCTCACTCGTAAAACCGTACCGCACGTCAGGCCGCACAATCGGCATGAATGCTTCTTTCCCGAGACGTTCCAGCACTTCGTACCGGAGGAGCACGCAAGGAAAGCCGCTCCAGTCGATCGGCACCAATGGCCCCGCGCTCAGTTGATCGGGATGAAATGGAAGCATGGCCAGGTCAGGCCCTTGCTTGCCACACGACATGAGCCAGGGCTTTTCAGGATCTTTGCCCGAGTTATCGCACCAACACCAGCCCACCACGCCTGCAATGTCGGGACGGAGTTGCAAATCCTGATAGAGCCAGTCGAATTGATCCGGCTCTAAAATGTTGTCATCATCCAACCACAAAACATAATCGGGGTGAGGCTTCACTTCGGCGAGCATTTCACAATGCTCCATCCGCGTGCAGTAGACGTTGGTAGTGTGGCCGAAAAGCACGCTCACATTGTGGAAGGCCCGTTCCCGCATCAGATGCCCGTAGAGTCGAGTCCATCCCCACACCCAAGGCTCCCCGAATAGCTCGCCGGGAAGGGAACAGGCGATGCTCACCTCACTGTCCGGGCGAAGTTCCGGCAGCCGCCAGGCGGGATCGGTCGGAAAGTCCAGAGCTTTGCGCGCTTCGTAGACTTGCTTGCCGTAGACGTACGCCTCACGCCGATTCTCTTGTGAGTAAATCTCATCCATCGCCGCCGTTCCAAATGCGGGGTGATGATGCTCGAACTTGATATCAGGCGCTTCGATCACGACGCCATCGCGCCGCGCCAGGTCGGTGAATTCGTTGTCTACAAACATCGACTCATAGGCCGGATGGCCCGCATATCCGAATCGTTCATACCGCTTGCGAACCTGAATTTGCGGAATGAAAATTTGGTCGTCATTCGGCGAGCCGGAGGACACGTGGAACACTTCGCCCGTGTCGGTAGCCGCCCAGCGGAGTAAAGTGTCCCAGCGTCTCGGCGGAAATAAATCGTCCATCGAAGCGACGATAATGTCACCTGTGCAATGCGCCGCGCCGCAGTTCCCTTGTGAGACGCAGTTATCGGCGCCCTGATTGACCACTACCGAGACCGCGCCCCAATCGAATCCGTCAAACTCTTCGATGATGCTCTCTGACCAACGCGAGTAATGCACAACTAAGACGTATTCCACGCCGTGAGGGTCCGCGCATTTGGCGTAGAAATCCGCCATCGAATGAGCCCACCAGAGCGGGGAATTCCGGTCAACGCGCGCCGTGCAATGCAGGATTGAAAAAGGAAAGCTCAAGATGCCCTCCGCATGCGCGTAGTCTCGTACCAGCACACCGCCAACTCCACACGATTCCGCTTGCCCAGCTTCCAGAAGATCATGGAGACTTCATCTTTGACCGTTGAGTACGGAATCTCCAATTCGAAGGCGATCTCTTTATTGAGCCGCCCTTGGCAGATCAGATCGCAGATGCGCCGTTGCCGGTTAGTCAGCGGAGTAGGATGCTTGGGCTTGTAGTTCATCCCTTTTGCTCCCGTGATTTGAGAATGGCGATATCCTGCCCCTGCTGCATGAAAGCCATATCGTGCGCTTCCAGCTTCCTGGTGATCGACTCCAGAGTCTTGATGCTCATGGCCGTGTAGGTCGCGTAGTTATTCGCCAGCACTTCCAGTTTGACGATGAGCGAATGGAGTTCTTTGAACGTGGCGTGCAGATCTTTGGTAACTGCCTCTTCAAATTCATCCGAAGTTTCTTTATGCTCTGACAACTCCGTGCGCAGCGCCGCAATTTTTTCCTCAAGGTGCGCAGCTGAAACTGCTGTCGAGCGCCAGAAAACGAGCCCGCTACCAAGGAGCGCAATGCCCGCCCCCGGTATCCATTCGAGAGACATACACCCGGACCCCCAGAAATTCCGCCGATCCATCGCGAGAGCGCTCATTTGTCGATCCCTTCCCGCTTGATCGTATACGAGCCGCCTGAAAATTCAAGCTGTTCATCCAGCACCCGGTAAATCAGGTCCGGGTACCGGGCAATCGTTACCACCACATGCTGGCCGTTTTCGTTGGTGGTGCGGAAGGTATGGGCGTATGTCGCCGTGCCCCCTTCGTCGACCAGGTGCGTCTTCGTGGTGTGGTAGTCGATATCCAGCACTTTGCCGAGCGTTTCCAATTCATGCGGCTTGCGGATTCCGAATTCCGTCAAATCTAAGGATTGATCCCCGCCTTCCACGAATAGTTGACGCTTCCCCTCGTCGAACGCCAGCAGCGCGCCCTTAAAACCCTTGATGCTGTGCACCTGATGATCGACCCCTTTGACCACCAGCTTTTTCAACTCGCCGGCAGCCGCCAGGTGCTCATGGTGATGAATCTCTTTTTTCACCGTGATGACCTGGTCCGATGGGTACCCGTGAAATTCCTCGAAGACTTCGGCCGCCGCGTCCGAGGGATTCTTGCGCCGCGTGCCGGCAGCCGTGCAGACTGCGTACGCGTTGGCCGCGCCACCTCGCCGCTTCACTTCTTTGACGCAGCGGTCGAACTTTGCCGGATTCCCCCGCCCTTTTTTGTAATCGTCAATCGCCCGCTTGGCTTGTGCCGCGGTATCGTACCAGGAGTCAGGGTCCAAGGAAGAAAAGAACTCCCCGTCAGGCGTCCGGTAGAGCTTGTAGCCGCGATACGATCCGCGCACCGCTGGTTTACTAACCCTCTCTTCTCGCTCCCGTTCGCGCTCCGCTTCCCGTTCTTCTTTGGCGTGAGCAGCGAGCGCCCGTTTCCCCTCTCGTTGCCGTTCGAGATCCCGCCGATACTTCTCTCTAGCCGCTTTCGCCTGTTCCGCGCGATCCGCTTTCGCGCTTTTGCGTTTCGCCCCGAGATCGTACGTGTACTCCCGCGAGCCGAAAACGCCGCCAGGCCCGAAAAGGGGATTCTCTCGCCGCGCCCGCTTGTGCTTCCGCAGTTGTGCCCAGAACTGGGAGCGCTTGTGGTGTGGAGTGGCGCGAATCATCGCTACCGCATCCGGCACCGACATGGACGAGGAGAGGCCCCGGTCTCCCCGGTCGATATGTGGGGTGATCGCACCGACCGCCTGTATCCACTCCCCGACATTCGATGCGCCGCCGCTTGCAGATGGGTTGTACTGGCGAGTCTTTCGGCCCATCCCGGCGTTGCGCAAGACGTTTCCCACAAGCACATTGCAGGGACGACAGGACCAGGAGAGATTATCAGGCGCGTTGTTCTCTTCGTGTCCGTCAAGGTGTGCCACGTCGATCCGTTTTGGCCGCGCTCCGCAGAAAACGCAGACCCGCGCATGTTCCGGTATCGCCTGATTTGCGCGATACCGATACGCCCGGTCTGTCACTGCGAGAGCGCCCATTTTAGTTAAAGTCCAAAAACACTCGAATGCACGGGATGCCGGAAGATCCAGATATCGTACGCCGCCGCGCCTGGTCCGAGCTTTCCAACCGTGATTGTATTGCCGTCCTTGATCGTGATCGAATGCGGAGGCGTTGCCGGCCATCCTGAAATCGGATTAACAACCACCAAGGGCAATTGCAAATCGTTCGGAGGCCGTTCCACATCGAACTGAAAATTATGGATCACGTCCACAGTCTGCGGAGCGACGAGCAGAGCGGCAGGCGCCACGGGATCAGCACCAAATTCCACCGTGACATGCACGGACGCGTACTTCTTTTCCATTTGCGCTTGCGTGGGAGCTTTCGCCCCATTCGGATATAGATAGGTCAGTCCCATGCTCCCCTCTCAGTGCGCCGCCAGCGGAACGTTTTTAAGCAGTTCCGCCGCAAAGAAACAGGCGAGCGCAAAACAGATCAGACGCCCGCGCCAAACTTCGGGAGGATTCGAAGCCCCCGCCAGAATCGCCAGAACCAGAGCGAACACAATTAAAATAATGCTCAGCATATTCGTTTACCCTGCCACCCGTTTCGCCAGCTTGCGCCGCCCGCGCCTCACGCCTTCACGCGCGCCCCTCACGCCCCGCGAAGTCGTACCTACCACCGAAATCACCACGTACGCACCAAGCACCACCGTGGCCCACTCTTGCCAGCCCCACCCCGTGTAATCGAGGCCCGTATCGAAGTACCCCATGCCATCGCCCAAGGTGTTGTCGGACGCTTTGCAGCCGCCGCACTTCCCGCCACATCCACAGCCCGCGAGGCCGCGAATTCCAGCAGCGCCCGCTGGAGTCGCGAAGTATGTAGGCGTTCCGCAGTACGCCCCGAAGCCCGTACCATCTACTCGTTGAATTAACTCCGTGCCCGGTTGGGGTTGATGCGCGGGAAAGCCGAGATACGAGCCGAGGCCCGAGCCATCCACACGTTGCACGAGCTGCGTACCGGGTTGAGGTTGAGGAGCAGCAAAAAGTTTGTACATTATCGCCTCCCCATGAACAGCACCAGACCGAAGACTCCCACAATGGCCCAGTACACCGTTGAATCGCAGATCCCCCAACTGGGAAGAATCGTTTCCGGGCAAGTGGCGGCCGCCGCGAGATTGTCTGCCGTCTGATTCATCGTTGCCCGATTCTGCGCGAGCCACGCCGCATAATTTGCCGCGAGAGTTGCATCTACCGTCGATTGAGCATCCGCCGCCGAAGCGGGAGGCGTTGTCAACGGAGATGGATTACTCAGCGTGGCGACCGGAGCCGTTGGAGTCGGTGGGGCCTGCACCGGAGCATAAACAGAAGGATTAGACAGCGCATTTGAGGCCGCCGCCGCCGCAGAGGGATCCAGAATCCCCCAGCAGGTTGGTACAAACAGGTTCGACCAGGAGTCGCAATCGTACGTCACGCCTTGCGGACTGGTGACGTTATACACTCCAAACCCGCGCCTGAATCCGTACGCCATCACCGTGCCAGCCTCCGCTTTCTCGTTGGCCGCGAGCCCGCGATCCGCTCCACCACCGACCGAGGCGTCACGAGTTCCGCAAAGCGCTTATTCGGGATGCCATGCGCCTTGATTTGTTCCTGGACTATCGCCCCGAGCCCGTCTTTCCCGTCCCAAAGTTCCACCCGGACGCCGAGCCGCCCGACTTTCGCCTCTGCCCACCGCGCGCACCCTTCCCCGATTGCCAGAAGCAGTTTATCGAGGCCCGCAGGGTCTTCGCGCGGAGCTACACGACACAGAGTACGTTTCATTTGCGAATCCCCGAGCCCACCCCTATTAAAAGGAGGAGAGCCCCGCCGCCCAAGACAAGCATCGGCGTGCTGATGCCAGGAGCGGGAACGGGAGCAGGTATAAAGGTTACCGCCCCGGTGGTTGGATCGGTCGAGTACGAGCCCGCCGAGGTATCAACGTTGCCCTGGGATGCGACGACGAGCGCCGCATAATCTGCCGCCGTGGTATCGGGAGCCGCAACAGGCGCCGCGACCTGGCCGGGAATCGAGAGCGTCACGGAAGAGTTGCCGTTATCTCCGAATCCTCGGAAACGCCCCATCCCCCGGAAGGCAAAACCGAACGCGCCGAGCCCCGACATACCAAGGCTTGAGGAGATGAGAGGCGAGACGCCAGCCCAATACGCGGAGCCCGGAATCGGTGTTGAAAGATTGGCGCCAGGGAATGCTACCGATGGATCGGGCGCATTCGCAACGCCCGCCTGCGTGCGATTGACCAGATACCAGTTCCACACATCAGGCGTCGTGTATGGCGTATTGCAAGTCGTGACCCGCGCAGGAACCGCCGCCGCCGCGCTGGCAGTCGGCGATCCGCTTGCCGTCGTCTCAGGAGTAACGATCGTCCGCGCCGTCGGACTGGAACGCGCGAGAACTCCCAACCCCGAGATTCCTGCGCCGCCCGGACACGTTACGGCCGTATCGCCGTTCTGCAGTCCCAAAACGACCGCCGCGACGAGTTCCGAATACATCGTGTCTAAGGAAGGCCCGGAATAGGTAGGGGGATTCGCTGGAGTGGATGCCGCGACAGAAGAAACGGCAGGCGCCGCGGCCGGAGTCCCAGCAGGAACGGCCGCCGCCGGCGTCCCCGCTACAACTGGCGATGCTGCAGCCGCGATTTGCGCCGGTTGACTCTGCCACCAGTTATAGGCCAGATACGCGGCCCCGCCGACAGCGCCAACCGTGAGCAAGGTCGTCATGTTGTCTTTTGCCATTCAACCCACCGGAAAAATTGCATTGGGATTAAAGAGACAACTCAACGGAGGCTGTATCGTCTTTGTCCCGACCGAACAACTACCCACACCACTTGATGGAGCGCCAATGCAGGGATTGACGCCGATGATATTCCCGCTGGCGTCCACGGGCACAACTTGCCCGTTTGGTCCTATCGCATAGGAGGACGTTGTGCACTTTTGCCAGTTTGAAAAGGCCAGCATTGCCGCACCGCCCCCGAGGATGAGAAGAAACCATTTCATCAGTGAATCACTCCCGAGAAAAGAAGAACCGCCGCTATGACAATTAAGCCCCCGCAAATCCAGATGCAGTAATCCACCCAGGTATCCTCATTGCCGCCGCGCTCTTTGTCTTCGATCATGCCGCCGCCTTTCGCTTCGGACGAACACGACGAACTATCATTTCGCTCAAAACACGCGGCCTGCTGGTAAAGAATTGAGAGGCCGCCGCGAGACAGAACCACTCCGCGAAGCCACGCTCACGGAACCATTCCGCCGTGGCGTTATCAATGAAGGCCATCCACGCCGTAGTGTCTGGGATGTTCATTGAGTTCGCGATTGAATCATAGGCCGCGTGAACAAGATACCCCAATCCCTCTGCAATCCCGTCACGCACCGCAGTATCGAGATAATCCGCCGCGTCCCAGATCTTGGCCGCCTGTTCAAGCAACGCCTCTCCATGCGCCTGATACTTTCGGTTCTCGCTTTTAGAAGGCTTGCGCCGCGTATGTCGCGTCATTGACTCACCGCCAGAACGCCCACAAGAGCAGCGCCCGCCCAGACGTACCACGGGATTGTAGTTAGATCAACGCCCGCTATCACCGTATCGCCAGCAGCAGGAGCAGCGCCCGTCGCCGTTGTTCCCGCCACTGCGTTTGACAGCTGCGCTGTGACCGAATCATCGTAGACGTCCGGGTCATTGGCGATCGGGTCACGGTATCCATTGAACCAGTTCCAGCACGCGCCAACTGGAGGCGTACCCCAAGGTGGAAGGGCCGCGGCCGTCTGATGCCATGTGCACGCGCCCGCTTGCCGATCAGTGATGCAACGGACGCCCGCGTCACCCGTTCCCGATTGTCCGCAGAGTTGCTGAAGTTGGGACCAGAGCGTATCGAAGTTTGCAAGCGCCAAGGTTTGCGCCGACTTTGGGCGCGGAGTCGGAAGCGCAAAGTACGCATGGATGTTCTTATCGAGTTGCGCCGCCGCCTGATTCGCCCAGGAGGAAGTTTCAATGCAGGTTTGCCCACACCCGGAGTTTGCCACCAGGTATTGAACGAGCAGCGTAACGCCCGCGAGCGCCGCTCCCACGATTGGAATTGCCGCAGTGAGCGCCGCGCCTGTCAACCCGAGCACCGACCCGCCCGAGGCCGCGATCGTGCTGAGCACCGCGGTACCCGCGCCCGTCGCCAAGCTCCCGCCGATCTGGACATCGGCGCCCGCCGTCGCAGCGGTACCGAATCCTCGATAGCCGAGGCCCCGCCGCGCTCCTGTCCAGACGTAGCTCATTTTTTGCCCATCATCAATACGAGCAGCAAGCCCGCGCCGCCGATCAAAAGCATAGTGGGCGAGATGCCCGCGATTGATGAAGCGATGGAGCCTGGCACGGGAACCGCGAACCCCGGAGATTGACGCAGGATTGAACCATTCGCCCCTACCACCGTGCCAGGTTGAATGGAGTTGATTTCTGCCAGCGTCAGCCCATCTTTCAATGCAGCCGTCGAAAACGCCGCCCACTGCGCGGAGCTTTGGGAAGGGGCGACCGTGCCAGTTACCGGCGCCGCGCCTGGCACGGTGAATGTCTGTGTGGTCAGGCCCGTGTTGGGATCAACTCCGGTAACGGGCGCCGCGCCCGGTACAACGAATGTCGAGACCGATAGGCCCGTTGTGGGATCGATACTTGGTACGACCGAGATTCCCGAACTGCCCGTTACGCCGATTGCATCGGGACCGAGAGCCGGACCTTCGAGCGCTGAAAGCACATCCGAACTGCTGCCGAGATCCGCTATCGCCGCATCGCTCGCCGCGTCCCCGAAGCCCCGCCGCATCCGGTACCCATGCAGACCGGAGAAGCCTTGCTCCCCTGCATCCTCTATTAAGCGGCCGTCCTCATCCCAAACAGCGATACGCGATCGATGCGATTGAGGGACCGACCAGCCGGGATACTTCCCGTGGGACGCGTCCAAAGGAAGCCGTCGGCCATCGCCGAGAATGGCCCGCGGGTAGACATGCCCGAAGATCTCAGGCTGTGAGGGGTCTACTGCCAGCGTCACGAGCTCCCGCCGCACGCCCAACACCTCGAGCATCGCCGGAATAATCATCGAGTAGATAGCGCAGTCCCCCTCCATCGCCCGCATGCGAACCAGGACGGCCGGCTCAATAAGCAGCTGGAGTTGATCGCGCTCGCCGAGCCAGACTTCAATCTGCTTGTGGTGATGCACGAAGCGGAGATTATGCTTGGCCCACCAGTAGACAGATTCAGCGATGACTCCGGACGAGCATCGCCCGCCCTGGAGAGGATCGACGCCGGCCATCGCGTAGAGCGGCCCGCCGCGAAACTGCCGCACCGCCGAGACTGCGCACTCCCGGACGATTGGATCTTGCGCGGACCTCTTTATATGCCCGCACATGATCTCTATCGTTTGGGCCGTCGCTTCGTCGGGATCGGGGGAAGCCGGGACCCGCCAGGCGCGCCGTAAGAATTCCCTCGATAGAATCGGGGGACTTTGTACAGAGTCCGCGGGAATTGAAGTGCGCACACGGCGATTGTGTCATAAGCGGCAATCCGGGTCAAATGATTGAAATGGCAGGGAGCTATGATAGCGTTCCCTCTAGCCGCTGCCCCTGACGTGCCCGTATAATGCCTAACAGCATCACAAAAAGGTTTGAAATAAATGGCAAAGTCCTATACAAAAGGTGGGAAACTCCGCCAGATTCCGAAACGGGAGCCCCAGAATTCCCGGCCGGCCGAGTCCGATCCGCTTGAAACGGCTCCCGCAAGCGCTCCCGAGGCCACCGACGCCGCGCCGAGCCCCGCCGCCGCCGATCCGAAAGAGAAACCCCGCCCCAAGACGCTCACTTTCTTTCAACGGATAGCCCGCATTGACCGCGCGGACTGGGGAACGCGCGCCAAAATCAAGCTCTACCGCCTCCAGCCCCTCATCAATCGCTTGGTGGGGAGCGAACATCGCTTTGTGACGATCTACGAGGAAGTGATCTCTGAGCAGAAGATCAAAGTCGATCATGGCAGCGGCCGGTATCGCCTCTACCTCAATTACAAAGTGCCGGCAGGCGTCGAAGAAAAAGAACTTGATAGCATCGAGATTGATATTTTAGACCCGGCATATCCGCCGAAGATCCCACCAGGCGAATGGATGGAGGACCCACGTAATAAGCAATGGGCATGGGCGAAGCCGCCAGGCGCGAGCAATTCTCCCTACGGGGGATACCCAACGCCGCCGCCCGCCGCGACCACACCGCTAGCGGACCTTGCCGAAGTTTTCCGCGTAGCGAACGACATGCGAAAAGAAACGCGCGAAGAAATCGCCGCCAGCGCACCGCCGCCCCCACCCACGCCGCCAACCGCCCCGACAGTAGACCCGTGGGCAGCCGCCGAGCGTATTCTCAATATGCGGAGTGAGAATCCAATGGTAACGATTCTCACCGGGCAAATCGCCGCGATGCAGACAGAGATTTCAGAAAGCCGCAAGGAACAATCGCGCCTACAGTCTGAGATGTTCGCCGCCCAGCTTGCCGCGATCAAAGCGCAGATCCCGAACGAGAAGCCTAAGACGCTGATCGAGCAAGCCACCGAACTAGCGACCGCCGCCGATAAACTCAAATCCCTACTGGGAGGGAATGGAACGGAGGCCACCGCGGCGCCGCGCTCCCGCATGTCCGGTACGATGGAATTCTTTAGCGACTTGCTCCCCAAGGTTTTCAACTCGCCTATCGTGAACGCAATCGCTACACGCCTTGCCTCCGCACCAGCGCCCGTGCAGGCGAACGGCGCCGCGCCTGTGAATGGAACAGTCCCGCGACCTCAGCCCGCCGCCCAGCCTCAGAACGAACAGGAAGAGATGTTCCAGTGGGTCAACGTCGCCATCACGCCGGCCCTGGTAGACTACCTCGAAAACGACCTCTCAGGCAGCGACTTTGCAGAATGGGTAGACTCAGGATTCCCTGATCGTCTTGCAAAGCTCCAGACGATCACTCATACCAGCATGCCCGGCCAGTCGGGACCCCCGGTTATCATCGGGCTCTACCGGATGAGCGGGCAGCTTTGGAATAATGTACTTGCGCCGCGGGAAGCGCAGTTCAAGGCATTCGTCGCGGAGTTCTGCAAGTGGAAGCCGGAAGGCGACGAGCCCATCGAAGTGAAAGCCGAATCTGAAGGCGCGGAGCAAGCGGAAGGAGATTTTTAGAATGATGCCAACGCCAAATCCGTATTACCCCGTTGGAGTAGGAGTTTCCAGAGAGCGATACGAGGAATTCCTGAAACAGAAATACGACCTCACACAGAGGATGTGCGTTAAGCTCGCGAATTTCCTGGGAGCTTTTGGTCATCAGAGCGAGGCCGATGAACTCACAATGGCGCTATCGTCACTGCTGAATCTCGAAACAGTTCAAGAAATAGACATACTGCAAAACGACCCCGGCCCGCGCATTGACGCCGAGTTTTGCCCGCCGCCCTTCGATCTGACCGGACAGACCGAACAATTAGCGCAGTGCGTCGAGAAGGCCGAACGCCTGAAAGAACAGCTAGGGAAGATACGCGCGGGATTGGACCACACGCCGCTCGAACTGAAGGCCAACATCGAGGCAGCAATCGCCTACTTCGAAAACGAGCAGCGCAACGCCGAGCAGCAGCGCGATTGGATTCAGAAGCAAATCGAAGCCCACCAGCCGAAACGAGCGAACGCCGAATGATGCCCGAGCCCCCGGCACAATACCAAGTCCGTTGCCGTTTCTGTGGAGAAATCAAAAAAGGCGCGCCATTCATCCCCCTGGTAAATGGCCAGATAGACGAGCGCATGATGAAGATGGGGCAAATGCTGTTCAAGCACATGATGGAGAAGCACGCCCAGCAGATCGGTATTATCATCATGCTCGCCGGCTTTGAGTTTGAGGACCCGACCGTAAAGCGAACGCTTGAACCCTTCCGCGTGGCGATCCGGCACGCGACGATAGCGAACTACGTCACTGACGAGCAATTAAAAGATCGCATCGCGCGATTGGACGAAATGGGCAACCTTGATATTTTCGAATTTGCCCGCGAGCTTCGGGACTTTCTCACCGAATCAGGCTCTCACATGCCGAAGATGGAACAGCCTGTGCCCGAGCCCCCCGTTACCGCATAGAGCCCGCGATTCGATATATATAGCGTTGAAAAAAGGCACGTGGTACAGTGTCTCCTGTGATGTCTACTAATCTAGCTACCCTCCCCGAAAACTCCAATGATTGGCTTACCAAACAACAGGCCGCCGTCTTTCTGAACGTCGCCGAGAAAACGATTGAACGCATGGCAGCGCGCGGCCAGATTCACAAAAGCATCCGAAAACGGCCAGGATTGCCGCCCTTGTGCGTCTATCATGGCGAAGATCTTTCCAAGTTGAAAGCCGAAGAACAACGCCGCACCAGCTTCGCAATACCGCCTTTAGACCCATTCGTACGTGCGCTCAACGCCATCGTGGACCGCGTGACGGCTCCGCCCACTCAGTTAGCCCTGCCAGCCCCGGCCGGCGCGCCAGAAGGCCCGCTGCAAGAGCCCCACTTTCTTTCGTTGAAACAGGCCCGCGAAGTGAGCGGACTGCCCCCGCTGGTTTTACGCCAGCAGTTTATTGAGCGAGGCCGCGCGCTACGAACTGGCCGCGGCTGGCGAATCTCGCGCGCCGATCTGGAACGCTTCGCTCGCAGTTCAGACGGGCGTGGCGGATATGTCTAAAGAGCCCAAGGCGAACAAAAATGCAAGTTGGCTATCTGAGGGAAAGGGTATAGGCTAAGGAAGTTTTCCGGGAGCTGTGAAAGGCTTTGGCAGACGTTCCAGCCCCCGGAAAGCAGCTTTTAAAACCGTCAAAGAACATGACAGGCCCGTCCAGGATAGCGAACGCCGAGACCTCCCGCAATAGGATAAAAACTTTATGTGCCGCAGTCATAGACCGCCCGGTACGTCAAAAGCATTGCGCTACCAGCAGATCGTATGTTTCATTAGGCTTATTGGCCTCGAAGTCTGAGGCCGAAAACTTGTGGGGTTTGCAGTTTGAGCCCTGCGAGGCGCGTACCCAGATGGCTCATTCATCCGGGTACGCGTGTCTTCGGACCAATGAACGAGTCCGCAGGCCATCATTCTATCCCGGAATTCTCGCGCATTTCAATTGTGGATTTAGGAAGTTTGTTATAGCTAGAACTGGCTATAAAGAGCTACCCAATTCGAAAGAGCCCCGCGCGGTCGATGCGCGAGGTGAAGCCGTCGAAAGGCCCCCTCCCTTTGACCCGTGAAGTTTTTCTCGAAGCTGCGGACTTCCGCCAAGAACGACGCAGCGCCAAGGGCAAAAACCGAACGCAGGAAGGGTACGGCTCTTTCCACATCATGCCATATCTTCCCCGCGTTTGAAAGTGGCAGTTTTTTGAACGTTTCGAGGGAGATACGGTTTCATGTCAAAAACGAACTCAGAATGGGGCAATCTGGCAAAAGAGACGGGAAGTAAGAAGGGATTAGACCCCATCCCGCCAGATCAGTACTTGACCTTCCAGGATGCGCGCTACCTTAACCGCGAGCGCCTCTGGTCATGGATGCTTGGAAAGACTATGCGAAAGGGACACCGCACCGCATGGGCGACCGACACCAAAGGCAATATCTTGCAGTTGAAGGACGCCGAGAAAGAGCTTCAGTTAAGCCAGGTGGAAATCTCGCAGGCGTGGGCAATCTTGGATGACGAAGGCCGCGTCAGGCGCCACGGCGCCAAACTTTACCT
>ERZ1292642.184-Hain-H14-01um-R1-184-length-42090-cov-16_pt1 | contig 42090 bp, 49 predicted proteins | sample MGYA00564403_ERZ1292642 | MGnify/ENA primary metagenome ERZ1292642 (study PRJEB36523, sample SAMEA6512643) | groundwater metagenome | collected 2019-01-09 | study: AquaDiva: Metagenomics assemblies of 32 groundwater samples
TACGAAGAAGAATAGATATATACCCCATGGAAATATAGAACCCTTTGCTCCGGCTATTGACCCATGGGTTACCGGGTAACTTACCATATCCCCATGTAAATTGTTTTTTCAATCTCATTATTATAAGGTACTTTATAGAGTAGATATTAAGGGAAAGATCCAAAAAGGATCATGCCCTCACCGTCTATTTTGGCTATTTCCTCCATTTCTATAGTCGCCGCTGAGTGCCTATTTTTCAGCAAGACTCAATTTACGTGACTGCCCCCCCGTCTAAAGACGGGGGCTTCTAAGGATTTTCACCTATCGTCTGTAGCCCCAGACGAAGAATATTTAAGGCAGCGTTATGGTCTCGATAAAACTGATTCTTGAAACACTTCAAAATGCCCCTTTATGAGCTTAACCCGATTACCATAATGGGGCTGCTCTTAGAAGTAGCTGTCCCATCTCCAAGCTGACCGGATGACCCTTGTCCCCAAGCCCATACTTCTCCCGGAAGTTTCCTTCCAAAAGATTTACCGTTTTCTGCCGTAACAGAAGCAAAATTATGTCCCCCAACAACTAAAACAGGGGAGGACCTTATCGTAGTGGTTTGATCTCCAAGCTGTCCACCTGAGTTAAAACCCCAAGCCCAACAGAATCCATCCTGCTTCAAAGCCAAAGCATGGGTTGCTCCACCAGAAACTTGGATAAAAGAGTGACCCCCCACTACCAAAATAGGAGAAGATTTTGAGTTGAAAGTAAGATCACCCAACTCTCCCTCTGCATTGTAACCCCAAGACCAGACTTGTCCATTAGCTTTACGTGCATAAGAAGAATAATTACCACCAGATATTTGAATAAAAGAATGTCCCCCAACAACACTGACGGGAGACGATCTGTCGGTTACAGTAAAATCTCCTAACTGTCCAACGCCAGCTGCTGCTGTATTCATCCCCCAGGCCCAAACAGATCCGTCTACTTTTCTACCTAGAGAGTGATATCCCCCCGCTGCAATTTCAATAAAAGAATGTCCACCTACAACAGATACTGGAGATGATCTATCGGTTACAGTAAAATCTCCAAGTTGTCCTTCGTTTCCGCTGCCTCCTTGAAAATCTGCTGTATTTGCACCCCAAGACCAACAGCTTCCATCTGCCTTTAGAGCAAGAACATGAATCCTACCAGCTATAATGTCTATGAAGCTATGTGCCCCGACCACAGAAACCGGAGAGGATTTATCAGTTGTAGTAAGGTTGCCAAGAATCCCAAAGCCTCCTTCACCCCAAGTCCAAACTGTTCCATCTGTTTTTAGCCCAACCATTGTTGCAAGGCTGGCTGTTATTTTCTTAAAAATGTGGCCCCCAACTATATTAACCGGAGAGGAACGATTTGTGATAGTCTGATCCCCTATCTGGCCAGATGAGTTCAGGCCCCAAACCCAACAGGCTCCAGTTGGTCTTAATGCTGCTCCTCCTTGAAACTCTCCAGCCATCTTACTTTCCTCTATGAAGCCCTTCTCATTTCGGATTCCAATCCCCAAGCAATACCCTGCCCAGTTTGTATGGCATCCATAGGAGAATTTATAGTGGCATTAACCGTGACAGGGGCGTTAACATTATTTCCACCAGGAAAAAATCTTCCAGGAATAGATTGAAATAAATCCCCTCCAGACTTTCTACCCATAATGCCTCTAGTAATTCTTTCTTCTTGACTAGATAAAGCCTTAATAAAAGGTTCAAGTCCAAGAATCTTTGGTTCTACTGCCTTAAAAGCAGCTTGAATTTGAGTACCAAAATCTTGTTCGCTTATCTTCCCTTTTGCAAATCTTCTAGTGAGTTTTTCTGTCAACTTAAAAAAAGGTTCTAGCAACGTATCCAGAACAGCACCTTTCAATATTCCAGCAATAAAGCCTTCCCTTACAAAATCAGCTATTCCTGTTTTAACTCCTCGTAGAAAGTTTCTCCATCCAGAAGAAGATGAAGAAGCAGCAAATGCTGAAGATAAAGAATTTTCAAATATACTTTTTATCTTCTTAGCCATCTCTTCAGCTTTATCAGCAAGTTCTTTAGCCTTCTCAGCCTCATCTGCTGCTTTCTTTTCTAAAGCCGTTGATGTGCCGGTAATAAGAAGACTTATTCTTTGTCCAATATTGGCTAGTATTTCTACCGGCCCTTGTAAAGCCTCAATAAGAGGGGCAACAAAATTATAAGCTTCTTCCATTTGTTGAGCAAAACCTGACTCACCAATAATTCCCTCTGCAAAGTCTTTTGATACTTGTGCTATCTTTTCAAAAAAGGGAGCTAAAGCCTTTGTAAATTGAGATCCTTCTAAAAGCCCGGAAATCATTCCTTCTTGGACTGCTTTTACAAGCCCTGTTTTCAAAGTCTTAAAGAAGTTTATTACTCCAGTCGCAGCATCATCAGATTCAAATGCTGCTTTCAGAGCATCACCAAGAACACTTCTAAGCCTTTCCGCCATTTGTTTTATATCTTCTAACATCTTCTGAGGAATCCCAGTGGTAAAACCTAATGCTTTAAAAAAGTTTGTACCACTAGGATGAGCAGTACCAAAAGCACCCATCCCAAAGCCCATTTTTTGTAAGCGCTCTAGTTGAGGCCAAAGCTCCCCAGCTACCCATTGTTTTATCTCAGCCCGAACCGGGTCTTTCTCCTTTTTCTTTCCTCCGAAAAGTCCTGATATACCACCAAGAATCCCACCAGCAACGGCTCCAATAGCTGTACCAATTCCCGGAACCACAGAACCTATCATAGCTCCAGTAGCAGCACCAGTACCAGCCCCACTAATTACCCTACCTGCCGTTCCAGGAATAAACTGACCTAATATAGAGGCAGCCATCAAAGCTGGACCACCAAACTTGCTTAGTGTTCCTGGTCCAGCAGCTTGAGCTGGTCCCAGGGGTCCCCCAGCTTCACCAATTTTGGGTAGTAATATACCAGAACCAGGTGCATTTGGTGTCCCTTCAGGAACCATTTTTATACCCGATATAGGTGAAGTTCCAGCAGCAGCTCCTTTTCTTCCTAAACCGACAGCACCAAGTATAGAAGAAACAAAACTCTGGCCCCTACCGCCTGATGTTGTCTCTTTAGTACCTCCTCCTAAACCAACAGCCCCCAATATGGACGATAAAATACCACCGCCCCCACCTTTTCCTTCTCCTCTTGAACCTATTGCACCCCGAATAGATTCAACAATATCTTCTGCAAGGAACCTTATTAAAATATTTCTGATACTCTTAGCAAGTCCTGTAAAAAAAGCCAGGATTGGGTTTTCTGTTCCCTCAATAGCACTTACAAAATTATCTCCAATAGCCTGACTGGCTTCTTGCCATACATTTACACTTAAAGAAGACAATTCTTGTTGAAGTTCAAGAACCCTACGTCCTGCTTCTCTTCCTATATCAGTCTCTCCAACAAGCTCTTTGATTTTGGTTTGCTTATCAATTTCCTGGTTCAATAAATTAATTAGTTCTCTTTTACCCATGCCCTGAGAAGCATCAAATCTAGCTTGTTCTAACTTAGCCTGAAAATTCTCTTCAATTTTATCTGCTATTACATCCTCTCTGACTACAGCATCCTCATCAATCTTATCTAAAAGAGATTTTCTTTCCGCAATAAGAGAGTTTAGTTTTGTTTGATACTCAAGTTTCTCTCTTTCTGCCATTGGAGCTGTAACCGCTGCTTCATACTTTTTAATCTCTTCTTCAAGAAGATCAATAGTTGCCCCAGGACCAGCTATACCCATAGCTGTCAATGCTTCTAATTTACTTCGCCTTGCCTCAAATACAGCATCCCAATCATCAGAAACTCTATCAGCTAATTCCTGACCTCTCTCTAACTCTTTTTCCTGAAACTGACGAGAAGAATCATCTATAGCTTTCTGGGTATTAAATATTTCTTTTTGTTTCTTTGCTTCTTCATCTTTTCTTATAGCATCAATTAAATCAGCATTTCCCTTAGCCTTTGCAATCTCTGCATCTCTCTCTTCATCCATTACCGCCATACGTTCTATAGAAGCTTGTAAAAATGCAGCTTTTGCCTCTTCAGAAGCCCCTAAAGTTTCTGTTGGCATTTCTTTTAAAGATCGTAAAGTTTCCAACGCTTGACGACGAAGAGATGCGGCTCTCTCTGCTGCTGCTGCTAATGCTGCATTCTTTTCTGCTTCTGTTTCTTCTTTAGGACGTGGAGGTTTAAGAGTAGCAGTAAGGGGACCTAAAGTTAATTTACCGCCTTCTCCAGGAACTAATGACCCTGCTCCTGTCCCCAGTTTTCCTTCTTTAGCTAAAAGTCTAAGTTGTTCTTCTGATTTCTCTGGGAAAACCCCTCTTAATTGTTTTACCTGCTCTTCAACTTTAGAAGCAATAACACCTTTCATAGGAGATTCAGTAGGAAGAGTCTGTTTAAAAAACCCAAGGGCTTTTCCTTCCTGAATAATCTTATTTTTAATTTCATTCCAATGTTTATATATTTCCATACTAATAAAAGTTAAAGCCCCAAGAATAATACTAATTATTCCTCCCCATCCTCCAGTAAGAGTAGTTTTTAATAACTTTACAACAACAATTAATCCTTTTATTCCTAGAGTTATTGCAAGAATCTGTGCAACAACACTAACCATCCCTATTACACTAACAAAATTACTTAACCCCGAAACTGCCCCCAGCATAACTTTAATATTGCCTAATACATCTTCAATGGCATCTGATATTTGTCTGAAAAAAGTTAATATTGTCTCCCCACCCTTAGGAGTAGAAAGGGCTTGCGATATAACCATAAGATTGGATTTTACATATTCAAATAATGGCCTAAACCCTTCTCCTAAAACAGCACTCAATCTATCTTTAAGAGTACTTATTGCAACATCCCAAAGCCCCCCCTGTCGTTTTGCAAGTTCTTCCAAAGGCTGAGTAATCTTAATAAGCTCTGGTATTAGTTTTCCAGTCTCTCTTAAACTCCTCAAAGCAGGATTATCAATTCCAAGTCCAGTAAAAAATGGCTGGACTCTGGTTTGCCCTGGATGCATTCTTCCTTCAATAACAGCTCTAATCTCTTCAGGGGCTTGTATCTGAGGAATCATTCGTTGTTGAAGCAAAAGAGAAAATCTTTTGCTGAGCAGTGTTAAATTTTCTATGGTGGCCCCTGGGAGAGTACCAGCTACTGCCTGAATTTGTTGATAAATGTTAATTAACTCAGGAAGGGTCGCTATTGTCTCAACATTTATTTTCTGTAATCTTTTTACAGCATCTTCTGCCATACCAAGAGATTTTCCAAAAGCAGCTCCCTCACTAGCAGCTCTACCAAAAGCATCTTTGAAATCATAAGCCCCAGAAATCAAGGAAGCAATTCCCATCCGAGAATTTTCCATGATTTTATTAAATTCAAATGCTTGCGATATCATTGCTTGGAAGCCTTCAATTACCTTAAAAATAACGAAGGCACCAACCATTCTTTGTATCATACCAGTCAATCGAGTTATTGCCTGACTGGTATCATCTGTTGATTTAGTAAGAAGATTCTGCTGATCTTTGGCTTGCTTTATTTTCTCATTATAAAGATTTTGTGTTGCAGTTAAAGCACTTAATGAATCCCCCCTTCTTTTACCAACAATAAGAGCTGTTCTTCCTTCTAACTCAAGCGCACCTACATTGTTTCCTTGCAACTTTAAAAGTTGACTTCTCAGGCCCGAAATACGCGCTATACTTCGAGTTTCTGCTGCATCTATTTTAGTTTGACGTTCTGCTTGCTTTGCTACAGTCTGTTCAGCTTTTGCATCAAATTTACTTCTTATTAAACCAAGTTCTTCTAAACTTGATCCTTGTGCTCTAGCAGCAGAAAGAGCTGCTTGTTTTTCTGCTTCAATTGCCTCTAGGCTTCTTCCTTGAAAAGCTAAAATTTTAGCTCTTAGTCCTGAAATTCTTCCTTGCAAAGCTTCTTGAGAAAGAACTGACTGCTGACGTGTTACTGCTTCCTCTCTTATACCTTTTTGAGTTCTCTCTTGGTACAGATCTTTAGTAGCTCCTAAACGTTCAATTGATGCTTTAGTTCTGACAGCAGCCATTTCTGCTGCTTCACCTTCCAACTTCGAAGCCTCAATATTTCGTTCTTGGACTCTTAAAAGTTTTGCCCTAAGACCTAAAATTAACTCTGCTTCTCTACTTCCCCCTCCACCTTCTCCTCTACTACCACCTCTTCCGCCCCCCCCTCCTCCTGAAGAAGTAAGATCTCCTCCTAAACTCTTAACAGATGCTTCAACCCTCCCAATATAACGAGATGCATCTTCAGAGAATTGTTTCACTCTTCTCGTTGCCGTATCCATGGCATTGAGAAACGTTTTGATATCAGCTTGGACGCCGACCGCTAAACGTCCGAGATCTTCTTCCACTTACTTTTCCACTCCTATTTACTCTGGGGAAAGAAGACTAACTCAAAGGTCTTTCATTGGAAATTTCTTCCGTTTAGCCCTATCAAAAGCATTAGAGTCTTCTGAAAGGTCAAAATTCTTAGTTTCTTTTTGATCTGATCTTGAAGGTGCAGAAGGATTTCCAAAAGCTTTATCTATTGCTTCAATCTTCATTTTTTTCCTAATAAAAAAAGCTCTTAGAATTCTTTTTAATTGACCGGTAGTTAAACTGAGAATATCATCCAGGCTCCAATGGTACTCATGGGCAAGCATGTCAACTATTGGCGCAATTACACCTTTGGCCGGTTCGGAAGAGCCTTTTCCTTCCAATTCAGGAAGGAGTGACTCAATTTCAATCTCCTTCCGTAGAAAAAAGGGATAAGCACCTTTACAATTTCATTCAAATCAAGATTTTCTTTAACCCACTCAGAATCTTTTTTCAAAATCTCAGAGACTATCATTGTTATTTGATCTGGGGCCTCTTCACAAACAAAATTTAAGATTTTAAGCATTTCATCAGAAGACAAATTTCTAAAATCTAAAGGAATCCCAGAAGGTCCAATACCAAGAATAAAGTCTTGGGGAAGCTTTTTTAAAAGATCCCCCAAGGCTTTCAAAATCTTCATTTCTGCGGCCCAACCCACTCTTGGAAGATTAAAAGTCTCCCCTGTAATGGTTGTTACCTGAAATGTAGTCTTATTGAACTCTTCGATTTCGGCAACGATTTCAGCTTCATTACTAAGCTCCTCGACGAAACTATCTGCCATGATAAGAATCTCCTAAGATGTTTTTTTACCTCAAAAAATGACAACCATCCACCAGAAACGAAGTTAGACCACCCATTTAATCCCCTATTAAACCCACCTAATCCTTTAAATTTTGAAAGATAATCTAAAGGAGGTAGGTAAGTACCTGTTTCTACTGTTTCTTACGCTCAATTTCAAAAAGTCGTCTATCTTCTCCTGTACTATTTCCCGCCCAATCTGTAGTTGCATCATGAGCTTCAAATTCCCAGGGAAACTCCTGCACGCCTTCCCCAAACGTAATAACCTGAGAACCACTTCCTGTTACTTTCCAGAGTTTAATATTGATTGTATGACCTGCTTTAGTCCGGTGTCTGAAAAGCAAAGCATACTTGTCAAAGCTAAGCTCTCCTCCAAGCTCAAAATTTTCAAGTGCTGCCGTATGAACAGTAATTCCAGCACCTAGAACCCTAGAAATATTACTTAAGTTCCATTCTAGAGCCGTAATTGAAAACATAACATCTTCTTTTGTTGCTATGGCTTCAATCAAATGAAGAGGTGAACCAGTAAAAACCTTCTCTTTATTACGAGTAACCGTTAACACAGCCCCAGCACGTGTAGCCCCTACATCTATTGTAGGGGTGGCACCAGTAGGGCCAAGATAGAGAATACCTCCTCCCACCGATAAATTGTCAACGTCATATACAGGCATATTATACACAACTATTCTCCTTTATAGCCTACTAAAATCTTTGAAAACACAAGGATAAATCAACCTTACCACCCCTTTCTTAGACCCAAGAAAACTGGAAACTATGACAAACACAAAATAATTATTTTGGGTTTCGCTGACAATATGCACCACAAATACTGGTAATTCTCCTTTTTTCTCTCATAGAAAAATTTTTAATAGTGATATTATTAAGCTAACATTTTTGAATTACTTAATAATATTCTTCCAATGCAGTTGTTAGTGACAATTTTATAAAAATGCTCCATCCAATATTCTCTATTTACATTGACCTTTATATTACAAGAGACGCACAAAGTTATTCTATTCCAAAAAACATGATTTTTCTTGTCATAATCTATATGGTGAGCTGTAAATTTTATTTTCCCCTTCTCCCAAACTTCACCACACTCTTGACAACTATAATTATCTCTGATTCTGACTCTTTCTTTTAATTTCTCAGTATTTCCTGGTCCATAAGGCTTATGAGCAATTCCTCCTTGCCATAAAGGATGATTTTCTCCAGTCTTTGCAATAGACTTTTTTCTTCTGGTTTCTTCAGAACAATTTTCTACACTATTTCCAATAGAAATTTTTCTTTTAGTTTCTTCTGAAACAGGATGACCAATATGAGCCAAAGAGTTTTTTCTTTTATGCTCTTCAGAATGTTTCTTACCTTTATTGGCAGCCAATAACTTAGCTCTGTTTTCCTCAGAAACTGAATGACCAACCTTTGAAGCAGAAATTTTAGCTTTAGTTTCTTCAGAAAAAACTCTACCCTTTTCTGAAAGAGAAATTTTAGCTTTATGTTCTTCAGATAAAACCTTACCTGTCTGAGCAGCAGACATTTTGGCTTTAGCTTCCTCAGAACGAATTTTCCCAGTATTTGCAATAGAAATTTTGGCTTTAGTTTCTTCAGAATGATGATTACCAATTATATTTGACATTATAGCTTCAGCTACCCCCGAAAAACAAATTAATTATGTCCTTTGAGTCACATGGGCATTCCATCTTCCAAACCAACCGTATGCTTGTGTTACAGGATCATATAGGTTAAAAGGAGAAGAAATCTGAAACAACAAGGCATAAGCATCATTCGAAGTCAATAATTCTCTCTCAAAAAGATTAAAGACTGCTTCATAGACTGCGTAGGCTTGATCAATTGACGTTTTGTCCCATGCCCAAATTCCGAAGTTTATAGAATGAATCTTTGGAATATCCCTATCTGCTCCAAATGCTATGTCTATAGAAAAATTAACACAAGGATAAACAGGGTTAGCTATAAGGGCTATCTCCGAAGGATAAAATCTGTCTCCTATAAGGGCTACAAGCAAACTATTCCCTATCGCTGCTTCTCGTAACAAAACCCTAAGAATCTGCATAGCTTACCTCTGCAATCCTCGGATTACACCCTTCAACGACTCTTTTGCATCATCAATAACCTGAGACTTTACTTCTTCCAAACTACCAGTCATAAAATTCCTGGAGATCATTACTGAATTTCCGAACAGCACATCTCGCACATAATCAACTTCTCCCTCATCTATTTCAACATACCCCTCACTTTTAGTTTCTGTTTGCTTATATTTAGGTCTTTTTATTGCCCTAAATAAATCTCCAGACTGTCTATGTACTATATAAGGAGGAAAATGTGGATTTCTGGGATCTCTTTTTGCATAAGGATGACCCATTTCTTCCAGTATAGCAGGAGTATGTATATCCTGAACTCCTACCCTCTCCTGAATTTTCTCATAAAGAGTAGTAGTAGATTTTTCAATAAACTCATCTTTCCATTTATACATAGCCTCTTTAGCTTTTAAAATCCTACTTTCAATGTTTTCTAAACCAGTAATTTTCATATCAGTCTTCGTCTTCGCATAAAGATTCTTTGAACACAAACCTTAAAATTCTTTTCATAGAAATGATTCATCCAATATTCTCGATTGGTGTTAGTCTTCGAATGACAGGAAGGACATAAAGTTATTCTATTCCATGAAACATGATTATTTTTGTCATAATCAATATGATGAGGATGAAATTTCTTTTCAATTCCATCCCAAATTACTCCACACTCTTGACAGGTATGATTATCCCTAATTCTGATTTTTTCTTTTACCTGCTCATCATTTCCTGGTCCATAAGGTTCGTTTGTAATTCCCCCTTGCCAATTAGGATTATTTTCGCCAATCTTTGCAATAGATATTTTTCTTCTAGTCTCTAAAGAACAATTTTCTCCACTATTTGCAGAAGATATTTTTGCTTTAGTTTCTTCAGAACGAATTTTCCCAGTATTTACAATAGATATTTTTCTTCTAGTCTCTAAAGAACAATTTTCCCCACTTTTTGCAATAGAGATTTTAGTTTTGGTTTCTTCTGAATGTTTCTTCCCAAAGTGAGGATTATTTTCTCCAGAGTGATCTTTCCCACTTTTTGCAAAAGCTATTTTTCTTTTAGCTTCTTCAGAATGTTTTTGTCCTCTTCTTTGGTGTCCATTAACAAATTTATTCCCAGATTTTACTTCTTCTCTACACCCACACTGACAGAAATATTTTTTATTCATCTTCATATTCTTCTACAGGCATAGAAACTTTTCGGGGATATCCACGAAGATTCAGGTCAATGAAATCAATAACCTTTTTAGTTCCTAAGAAAAATGGGTGGTCCGGAGGAAGCACTTCTAACATTTCTTTTCCATACTTATTTGCATGGTCTAAATAAAAATGAAAAAGTTCTTGCTTAGGGTAAAAAAATTCTGGGTTTAGTTCCCTCGATTTTAAAAATAAAGCAAGGGCCTCATCAGATTTTCCTTGCTCCAAATAATGCATTCCCAAAGAGAAATAAGGTTTTGCATCCATAGGAAAATCTTCAATCTGCATTAAATTAAGCTTCTCATAAGCTTCGAGTTTCTCTTTAATCCTTCTTTGGTCTCTCAAATAACCCTTATGAACAATAACCACATTGGTTCTAGTCTGTGTCCACCCCTCTACATTCTGAGAAGAACCATCAAATGTCTCGTGCACGTAACCCCTATATTTTATGTCTGAAAGATTCTTAAATAATCTAATAGACTCTGAAATAGAATAAGTTCCATCCGGATGATAATTTCTTATAGAAAATAAGAATCCATGAATTCCTTCTTCCTCTGTCATAAGAGAAAGATTAGCCAACTGATTTGAAGGAATAGCCTCATCTGCATCAAGGTGTAAAATCCACCTGCTATTTGTTTGATCCTTGGCAAAATTTCTAGCTGCTGAAAAATCATTTGTCCAAGGAAAATCAAAAACCTTAGCCCCATATCTCTTAGCAATTTCTTTACTATTGTCTGTTGAACCAGTATCTACTACTATTATTTCATCAAATATACTATAAATATATTCGAAAAACGATTCTAGTATAGCACCTTCATTCTTAATAATCATGTTCAGGGCTAAGGTGTTTTCAGGAACCCACTTTCCTAGCCTTAATCCAGCCTCACTAATAAGATGTTTATAATCTTTCGCTCCAATAGCATCTGGATTTTTAGCTACATCTGTTTTCTCATACCACCTATATTTTCTTAACCTATCTTCAGAGTCTAAATATCCATAATGCCGGATTCTCATTGACGTAGGAGCAAAAAATATATTCTCTCCTGCAATAGAAGGGGTTGAATTACAATGAAAACCAACGGGGTGGTTTGATACTATGTGTTGTTCTGGTTCGGATTTAAATAACCGAACATTTTGCATACCTTTCCAAACATTATCTCTCCTAGTATGAATTTGATCGTTCCAAAAAGTAGAATACCTAAAAATATAAGCTTTTGCCATCGGATTAACAGGGTTGATAAGTTTATTAAAATTTTCTTTTGTCCACCCATCAGATAAAACCTCATCCCCATCAATCACTAATATCCAGTCCGCCTCTCTTTCCTGAGCCCAATGAAGGATTTTATCTCTATCCCTTGCTTCGTTCAAAGGAAGATCTTGTATCTCTAGTTTAACCACTTTTGGATTGTTCTTTGCTATCTCATAAGTACCATCCGTTGAATTATCATCCAAAACAACTATTTCATCTACCAAAAGGGAAACACTATCAAGAGATTGTTTGAAGAATTTAGCTTCATTCTTAACCCTATACATTGCAACAACTTTTTGAGGGCCATCTTCAAGTCTCTCCATTTGGTATTTATCATAGAATTTAGTTCTATTACTTAACCCTCTTTGAGCTTCAGGAAATTCACTATCAAAAGTTTTATGTCCAAAATGATAAACAAAAGTATCCCCTGCTATAACAGATTTCCAACCTTTGGCCTCTGCACGCAAAATATAATCATTGTCCTCAAAGCCCCCAGGCCAGAATCTTTCATCTAGAAGACCAACTTCTTCTATTACTTCTCTTTTAATTAAACAACAAAAAAAAGACAGAAAACCAGCATGAAGCCAATGCTGATGGTTTTGTAAATAATATTGCTTTGAAAAAGCCTCTAAATTATCAATTGCTCTATCTGATTTTGAAACGAGTTGTCTTCCAGCCACCAAATTTGAAACGGGACCCACTAACCCGATTTTGGTTAAATTAAGAATTTGGTTAGAATTTTCAAGACAGTCTAATAACCTTGGCAACCAGTTAAAAGTTAAAACAGTATCATTGTTTAGAAAACTCACATATTTTCCATCCGAATCATAAATTCCCTGATTTATAGCTCCGGCAAATCCTTTGTTCCCTTGATTACTAACAAGATAAAAATTTAGATACTTCTTCTCAAGTTCTTTTAAATAAGAAACTGTCCCATCTTGGCTATTGTTGTCTACCACAAACAAATCAAATAAATCTAAATTTGTGGTTTCGTACAATGATTTAATACAACGAATTGTAAATTCTAAGTTATTACGAGTTGGGACAATAATTGACACAACTTTTGACATTATAAATTTCCTTTTTTCCACTTAGTTACAGGTGACAATAAACTAGATTCTTTGAGAACAAAAATTAATTTCCTGTGTTCTACAAGGTCTTCTAAAATATTTCTGATCTCATCTTTCAAGGAAATTGAAGGTGTATACCCTAATTGCTTCAGAATTTCTCTTTCTACTTCGTATTCATGCTCCTCTTTCTCCACTCTTGGATTATTAAAATTTGTAATTCTGGGAACCCGTTGCCCCATTCCTTTCAATACTTCCAGAACAGTAATTGCAAGCTGATTTATACTATAAATTTCAGCGAACTGATTTACAATTCGATAACCCTTTGCTGGATTATTTCCTAGAAGAGTTAAACACTGAACTGAATCTCTGAGAGGAAGAAACCCTCTTTTTTGACCACCAGAACCATATACTGTAATTGGATGATTTATAATGGCTTGGGCACAAAATCTGTGAATTACAGTTCCAAAGCATTCATCAACATCTAGACGGGTTTCTGCTCCTTCTAAACTATCAAATATAGTATCACTCCCAATCCTTCTAGGATTTATGTTATTTCCAAAGACAACCCCCTGATATACATTAGTAACATTTAACCCCCATATCTTACAAGCTAATTCAATATTAATTGAATCAAATACTTTTGCACAGTGGTAGAACGAACCTGGCTGTTTAGGAAAAGGTACTGTATCTTTTTTACCTTTATACTCTATTTCCATCCACCCTTCAGAAATTGGAATATTTGGAGTTCCCCACTCGCCCATTGTATTACCAGACCAACAAACCTTCCCATTTCTGCGGGTCATTATAATTCCTGTAGGAACAGAACAACAATAAACATTACCATTATACTCTTGCCAATATCTTTTATCTTTTGATATTTTAGTATCTACATTTTTTCTTCCAATAAAAAGATACTGATCTCCCTCTTCCCCCTCCTCATAATCATCATCACAAAATCTTGGAACCAGCCCAATTTTTAAACAGATTTCCGAAATATCTTCAAGAAGCTTTTTTGACTTTGAATAATAAACCATAGTCCCTGTTTTACTAATACTTCCATCCCCTTGCATTAAAGAATTAAATAATATTTCTAATTGTCTAACTGATAAAAACTTGAACTCTTTTGGAATAAATTTCTCTCTACATTTTCCAATAGAAGACAAGTACCTTGCTAATTGTACTCCCCCCACCCCAAAAGTAACCATACCTTGGTTATTTGGTTTTTGTTCATACCAACTTAAACCCAACTCCTCAAGAGTTTTTCTTAACAAATCTACTTTTCTTTGTCGTTTCACTGAAATTAAAACATCAATAGGAACCTCTTTTTTATCATACCTTACAAAACCATCGGATAAATACAAACCTAAAAAGGTAAGCCATTTATCCATAGAAACCTCTTTGGATTCCTTTTGTTGAAAATGACCCCCAGGACCTCGAAAAGTTATAGCAGGAAGAACAAAAATTTCTTTTTCTTCTCCTTTCCAAAACCCTCCCCGAGGTATCCAAAAATGAATATCAGGAAGATTATCCGCCATCTCAACTTCAATTGGTGTCTTTACTAATTCAGTTCCATAAGATACCCTCCTACGAAAAACCACTCTATGATTAGGAGTTACTAAACAATCTACGGATCTTGTTTCAATTCTAAACATTCTTCCTTTATAAGGATACTGAACAATTTCCTTTGGAACAAAAAATTTCATTTCTTCAGTATTTGGATCTAAACATAAAACCTCATCTTCATACTTTAGATCTTTAAAAAACCTCCACCCATCCGATGTCATTACTTCTGTTTGATCATCATAACAAGCGATCTTTACAATCGAGATATTAGAATCAAGAAACTGAACAGCATGAATCAGATTCAAAGTAGTGATTATATTATTAGATTGTGTAAAAACAGCTTCCCTTACCCCTCTCATTGAGTAAGGTGCTGATGGTTGTTGTCCTAAATGGAATATTGTGTCTGGTTTAAACTTTTTAATTTCATCATGCAAAAAAAGGTAATCCGTCAAATCGCCTTCTACAAAAGAAAAATCATAACCATTTTCTCTTAGTAATTTTTCCCTCTGTCTTGACGACTGAATCGGAATAACAGATAAACCCCCTACTTCAGCAACCAGTTTTCTTCTGGAATAATTATCTATTCCTAATACAGATATTCCAGCAAAACTCAAAGATTTCGAAAGCGCCCACCCGATGTAGCCATCCGAGCCAAGAATCATAACTCTTTTCACTTAGACAACCCTCCTGGCCATTCCAATATTCTTTGAACACAATTATTAAAATTTATCTCATAGAGATGTTTCGTCCAATATTCACGGTTACTATTAGTTTTTGCATGACAAGAACGACATAAAGTTATTCTATTCCAAGGTATATGATTATTCTTATCATAATCTATGTGGTGAGGATGAAATTTCTTTTCTAATCCATTCCAAACTACTCCACACTCTTGACAAATATAATTATCTCTGATCCTAATAAATTCTTTTAGTTCTTCATCATTTCCAGGGCCATAAGGTATATTTTGAATTCCTCCTTGCCAAAAATTACAGGTCTTCCCAGAAAGTTTAGCTTTAGTTTCTTCAGAAACTAAATGACCTGTTTTTGCAGCAGTTATTTTAGCCCTAGTTTCATCAGAAAAAATCTTCCCCCTGTTTATAATAGAAAGTTTAGCTTTAAATTCCTCAGAACGAATTTTTCCAGTATTTGAAATAGAAATTTTAACTTTACTTTCCTCAGAATGTTTCTTTCCACTCTTTGCGATGGAAATTTTTCTTCTAGTTTCTTCTGAACAATTTTCTCCTCCATTTGCAAAGGATATTTTAGCTTTACTTTCCTCAGAGTGGTGTTTGCCAAACATAGGGCCATTTATCCCAGAGAGATCTTTACCAAAATTAGGATTGTTTTCTCCCCTATTTGCAAAAGATATTTTTCTTTTGGTTTCTTCAGAGTGTTTTTGTCCTCTTACATTATGCCCCCGAATAAACTTTTTTCCTGGCTTCACTTCTTTTTCACAACCACAAAGACAATAAAACTTTTCCATGATTTTTCTATTTTCCCCAAAATTTTAACTTTCCAAGAACTAAAGAACCCTCTTCAATGACAATTCTAAATGATGAAATCTGCTATTTCTTGCATCCACAATATCAAAGGGCAAGACCTCAAATTTAGATCCTTCTTCCCCTATAATAATATCTTTCTCTTGTATAATTTGATCAGATAAATATTCTGCATAGCCTCTATGGGTTATTTCTGGAAGCTGACCCGCAGGGGCAAATCTATATCTGGACTCTCTATCCACCTCAATTCGCATTTTGCGGTAGAATCGCAGCGTCTCCAAGTATACAGGTTGTCCAGCAGCAGAACGGGCAAAAATTTCCAAGGATGGAACTATACTCTCATCTGTAAACCCACTTTCTGTTATAGAAGAAACAGCAGAAAATGACTTAGTAGTTTCCTTAAAACCATTAGTTGTAAAAGTTAGAATCTGTGAATCTCCAACACCCCCCACAGTTCCTAATATAGTTAAAGTCCCAGACCCTGTTGTACCACCAGAAACCTTACAAAGAAGCTTTACAGCAGAAGGTAACGAACTATCTAGGTACATTACTGAAGATATTGTTCCTAACGCCCTAATAACATCAGATTTTCTCCAAACACCTACTTTCTCTGTCAATAATGCCCGTAAACTCATAGATTTTAATCCATTCTAAAGTTTTAGAAAACCTTAATAGCCTGAGATATTATTTCTCTCAAACTTCAACTTTTTTTGCAGATGCAGAATGGCATTGGTATGAAGCTGAGAGATCCGCGACTCTGTGACTTTTAATAACTCTCCAATTTCTTTCATAGTAAGTTCCCCATAATAGTAAAGGGAAACCATGGCCCTTTCCTTGGGCGATAATTCATCAATGGAGTTGGCCAGGATTTGTTTAACCTCTTCCAAATAAATATTAACCAGAAAAGCTTCTCCTTTAGGATCAACCAAGTCCTCCCTTGCCCTTTCATTGGTCTCATCCAGAGTAATTAGAAACACTTCGCTGGCCTGTTGAATCAATTCTTGGAACTTCTTCAGTTCCAGACTTAGATATTGGGCCACTTCTTCATCTTCGGCTGGCCTCCCTAGTTCTCGCTCTAGATGAACCTGTACATCGGCCAGGAGGTTTACCTTCCGACGGATGGATCGTGGAACCCAATCACGGGAACGCAATTCATCCAGGATAGCACCACGGATGCGAAACTCTGCATAGGACTTGAATTGGTTCTCCCTGGATGAATCGAATTTTTCCAATGCATCCATCAAGCCAATGACTCCAGCGTTGATCAAGTCGTTTACATCAATGTATGAAGGAAGACGAACCACCATCCGATACGCAATGAACTTGACCAGGGGAATATAGTTCAAAATTTCGTCTTCTTCCATCGTTCATTGCTTCCACAAATATATTTTCAACTAATTTGGAATAGTAGTGACAGTTTCTAGCAGCAGACGGTACATTGGATATTCACCATCAAGAAGACCATTTTTCTTTTTATATAGTGCTTGATTAGCATTTGCTACCCAATAATCCCCTTTACTTTTTAGAAGCACCTTCCATTTTCCTCTTGGAGACCTGGAATCTGTACCACAATAAAATCCTTGGTGTGTATAACCTTTTTTTTCATGAAGATTCGTGTAATCCGCAGAATAATCTTCCATTCAACTCTCCTAAACCTTTATAGAAAAGATGTGTAATATCAAGAATTTTTTCATCACCATCATTACAAATTATTATTTTAAACTCTCTAAAAGTTTGATTAATAACTGACTTCAAAGAATCATTGGAAAGCGGCACCATAAGGTACACGAAACAAACGATCGTTTCTTCCTCCCTGAGAATCTAAAACCTCGAAAAATAATTCTGGAAAAACACACTTGCTTCCCCAATAACTATAAAACTTTCCCAAAAACACTTTAATTCTATGCTCTTCTGACATCCAAGTGAGAGTATGGGCAATAGAATATTTTTTCTTACTTTCTTCGGAACGTTTTTTACCTTTGAGTGCTATAGAAATTTTAGCTTTAGCCTCTTCAGAATGCTTTTTGCCTTTATTCCCAACCGAAATTTTGGCTTTAGCCTCTTCAGAATGCTTTTTGCCTTTGAATGCTAAAGAACATTTTCTTATAGTCTCTTCGGAATGTTTTTTACCTTTGTGTGCTATAGAACATTTTCTTCTAGTTTCTTCAGACAGTTTTTTACCTTTGTTCGCAGCAGAAACTTTAGCTTTAGCCTCTTCAGAATGTTTTTTACCTTTGTGTGCTATAGAAATTTTAGCTTTAGCCTCTTCAGAATGCTTTTTGCCTTTATTCCCAACCGAAATTTTGGCTTTAGCCTCTTCAGAATGCTTTTTACCCTTAAAAAATCCGCTCATCAGTGACACTCCGCATGGGCTAAAGCCCAGCAGCTTCTCAGGCTAAAACAGCATGAGTTACAAGGTTTGCGCCCTGGACGGTGTCCCGGCAGCTACGCTTAAGCCATATATCATACGGCAAACGATTGAGAAAAGCAGAATATTTTTTACGCAGCTCAAACGATGTTCGTCCTTTACATTCCTTCACAACTTCACTAGTTCGTCAAAGAAACCAACTTCGAATTATTTTTTCAATTTTTTTAGCTTCTTCTGGATGTTTAGAAATCAAACCCTTTCCATGAATAGAGTATTCTGCTGTAAATTTATCTAAATGAACCATCTTAAAACCAGCCAAAGCAATTTTAGCCCAAGCAGCCCAATCATTTAAACAAATAAAATTTTCATTAAAACCCCCAATCTTTTCCAAGCATTCTCGTCTCATCATAACAGTCAAAGTTGGACAAATGTTACTCTTAAAAATCATTTCTGTCTGATAATATGGAGCTGGCAAAAAACCTTTTACTTTTCCATCTGATAAATCTTCCACCCAAATTTCAGCTCTAATTGCTTTACAATCTTTATCTTTTATTCCCCACGCTTTACTAAAAACAAAATCAACATCTGAGTGAAAATTCAAATAGTCTACTAAAGTCTCTAAATGAATAGGATAATAGATATCATCATCATCAAGAAAAGCTAAATATTTTCCACTTCCTGCTTCTAAACACTTATTCCTTGTCGCAGATGCCCCCTGATGTTTCCTTCCTGGATCAATTGCTAAATAATTTCTAAAGCCATATTCGTAAAAAAGAGTTTGTGTAATATCAAGAATTTTTTCATTACCATCATTACAAATTATTATTTTAAACTTTCTGAAATTTTGACTAAGAACTGACTTCAAAGAATCAGTAGGATTACGATCACAGGTGGGAAAAATCACGTCAATGCAACCCTTTTTATACAATTCTCAAAATTCCTTTTATAAAGAAGTTCTGTCCAATATTGTCTATTTATTGTAGTCTTTCCATGGCACTTTCGACACATAGTTACTCTATTCCAAAAAACATGGTTGTTCTTATTATAATCTATATGATGAGTAGCAAACTTTTCTTCTCCTTCCACCCAAACTTTATTACATGTTTGACAACTATAATTATCCCTTATTCTAATTTGTTCTTTCAGTTCTTCAGTATCCCCAGGACCATAAGGAATACTACTAATTCCTCCTTGCCAAAGACCATTTTTCCCTCCCTTATTTCCAAGAGAAATCTTTAATTTTGTCTCTTCATTATGATGTTTTCCCGTTTGAATAAATGATCTTTTTCTTCTAGTTTCTTCTGAACAATTTTCTCCGCTATTTGCAATAGAAATTTTAGCTTTAGTTTCTTCAGAATGATGTTTGCCTTTATTTGCTAAAGACAACTTTTCTTTGTGCTCCTCTGTTTTACTTTCCCCCTTATGAACCAGACTTATCTTAGCTTTAAATTCCTCTGAACGATGTGTTCCAAACATCCCATGGTTCTCTCCACTATTTGCAATAGAAATCCTACGTTTGGCTTCTTCTAAATGTTGCTTTCCAAACATAGGGTTTTTCTCTCCTTTAGTTCTTATAGAAACCTTCTTCTTTGTTTCCTCAGTTCTCATGTTATGCCCATGAGAATATTTCTTCCCAACTTTTATTTCTATCCCACAACCACACTGACAATAAAAATCTACATCTAAACACCACAAAAGCATAATAACTATTCTCCCGTTTCTGTGCTAATCTGTTCACACATTGGCATTATTATATCGACGAGATTCACTATGTTTATTTCCCTTGAAAAAACTTTCTTAAATTTGGATGTTTCCTCACCCCATCTGTTTTACACCAATCCAGAAAATTCTTGAAATTTCCATAACCTTTATTCATATTTAGTGGCTCAGGAAAAGCCCTCCGAAGGTCAGCATGTTTCCAAAATTTCTCCATACAAATATCAGGTACATTTCTTGTTAAAGAATAATACTGTTTATTTTCTATTCCATGAGATACCAAATGTTCATCTAATTTATCTGTAGTTTCAATCTGGATTCCACACAACTTACAATATTCAAACATAACAGCAATGTTTAAACTCTCTGATAGAGAACTGACTTTTTTCTGAACAAAAGGTATTTTATAAAAATCCGCTATTTCTCTATACTGCTTAACTCCTTCAAGCTTCAAAAAATCTAAATAATTTGCCCAAACACCATAGTCACACAAAAGATTTGTGGGTTCAGGAAAAGCCTCTTGTAATTCATCAGACTCCCAATAAATACGAAAACCATCATCAGGAATCATTACAGGCAATCTTTGATATTCTTCCCAATTCTCGTGATGTTCTTCTTCAACATGAATTTTATCAATGACAAGAAGACCTCTTCCACAAATCTTACAATAATGTAAATGTTTATTTTCTTCTGTTACTACACTTACTTTTTTCACATCAATTACCACCTCTTGAAAAACATCTTCTTCTGGGCTATTCTCAGAATGAAAACTAATTTTTGAAGCCCCAAGAAACCCAAATCCCAATTTTTCTACTAGATAATCTTGTGCTCTAAGATCAGTAGGGTAAGCAAAACCGTTTTCAAACCTAACTATTTCATGATATGTAGGGATTCTCTTTTCTTCAACCCAATCTGCAAACTTTTCTTCGAACCCTATAGGACAAATTAACTTATTCATCAAAATTTCCCCAATAATATCTCAGCAGTTTTTACACAAAAGAATTTCACCTTGTCTACCCTGCCTAAATATATCTCTATATTCATTCATCTTTTTTCCATTCCAGATTTCTTGAATAGAATTCTTTTTTATATTTCCAACAATAACAAAATTATCAAAGTCTCTGCAACAAATCGAACAATTGCCATCAACCCCAATACTAAGCTCTCTAAAAGGTTTATCACAATGAATTCGTCTCGAAGGTGTATTTCCTGGTAAATCTTTTACTCTTCCTGAAAAAGTAGAAAAAGGCTTGACTAAAACCTCAAACGACCCTCTCGAACTAAATTTAGAAAAAGTGTTCTTAAATTGTACCAACTCCTTATCAGTCTGTCCCATAATTATTAACTGAATCTGAACATGAATTTTACTCTTTCTGAGAGACCACTCAGAAAGAAAATCAAATATATTATAAAGAACTTCCTTAAAATTAGCACCCTTTCTGAAATTCTCATAAGTTTTTTTCGTAATACCATCAAGACAAAGTGTAATTTCTGATAAATTTGTAGAAAGTATTTCGTCTCGAAACTTGTTTAAAAGAAGACCATTTGTACTCAAAGATGTTCTAATACCAGAACTTGCCACCAAATTAATAATATCAAAAATCCTTGGGTGTAATAACGGTTCACCAATTCTGTGTAGATAAGAAGTTCTTACTCCTTTTTTCTTCTTAATTTCATCGACTATTTTTTCTATTAAACCAAAATCAATAAAGGTTTTTGGCCTTTTCATCTGAGAGTGAGGACAAAAAACACATTGAAGTTGACAAAAAGTACTGGATTCAATATCCAAATGTAAAGGATAAGCTGGTAGAACCATTAAAACTTTCCTTTTTTCTTGCCCAGTTGCGTTAAAGCGAAAAGTTAATTTTGACCCTCTGGTTCTACTGCTTTCCAAAAGACTTCTTCAAACTCCAAAGCACTGTGCTTAAAAGCCGTCAAAATATCCAAGTTGAAATGATGAGGCATTGTCCTTCCATCCCCTTCGGTGATGATCCTATAGACCGTCCGGTGGTCGAGCGCAGGTTTATAGGGTCGTTTGCTCCTCAAGGCATCATACTGGTCCACGATATGGACGATCTGACCCTCTAACGGAATGGCCGCTCCCTTTAAACCGTTCGGATACCCCGTCCCATCCCATCTTTCATGATGGTTAAGGGCGATTGTCTCCGCCGCCTTCAAAAACTCTGATTCTGAACCAGCCAAAATCATCGCGCCGATCGTCGTATGCGTCTTCATGATCTCAAACTCTTCCGGCGTCAGCCTTCCGGGCTTCAGGAGGATATGGTCCGGTATTCCAATCTTGCCCACGTCATGAGTAAGGCTCCCATAGACCAAAGCCGCTACTTCCTTTTTATAAAGCCCCAATCGGGACGCTAAAATTCTGGAGTAACAACCAATCCTTTGAATGTGCGATCCGATGTTCTCGTCTCGATATTCTGCCGCCAGAGTTAAACGATAAATTGTCTCTTTCAGGCCCCCATCAAGAAAAACATCTATACCCAGAATCCGCTCAATTAAATCTTTCATTTCAAAAAGTTTTGGCAGGCTCATTTTGAGCCTCCTAAAATATCATGTCAATGGTTTCTATTAGATTCTATTGTCTTTCCATCACATAACTACTAGAGAAAGAACCATTTATTTTTTCCATTCCTCACATAAAGCAAACCAATAAAAATTCTTATGGCAATCAGAACAATTTTTACAAATATCACCACAAGAGTGACAATTTCCTACTCCACAAACATATTTTTCTTTCTCTTTTTGCTCTTCCAATACATATATAACCTCTTCTTCATTATCTCGCAAATTTGGGGGTATTAGAGGGGTTTTATTGGTAATTTCTAGATGGTTCATTAGTACCCCTTTCATGTTACTATTTTTTTCCACCAACAATTTGCAGAATGGCTTCTACCACTCTTTGAGTAGCTTGTCCATCGTTGACAAAAGCAACTGACTCCAAAAAAGCTGGTATTTTCTGTCTATCTTCTTTACTTTCAAGACAAAGACCTAATTCTTTTGAAAAACTCTCATAAGTCGGAGAAACCACTCTACCAGAGTTTGAGAATTTATCCGTATTCTCCCCCACATTAAGGATAATTGTTGGTTTTCCTAGAATCATTGAATCTACTCCACAAGTAGAAGTAGAAGAAACTACAACCTTAGCACATCGAATAAGTTTTTGTATGGGGGCATTATAACATACCTGCACTCTGACTCTACCCCCTATCCTAGAATATGACTGAAAGAAATTTTTGTGATTCGGATGTTCCTTAAAATAAAAATGAAGAGTAGGATTCTCCTCCCATATCTTCTCTAAATTTAACGCCTTATAACAATCTACACCCGTTCCCGCTATAAATAAAACATAACCGTGGTCTTCAGTTTTTGACTCATAATATTTGTCCCAATTAGGGTTCCCAACTATTATCATTCTCTCTTTAGATAATCCTCCAGCATAATTCCTGGCGATCTGTTGTTTTCCCCACACTAACTGATAGTCTAGATACCAGCCCCCCTCTCTTCTAATATCTTTATAGAATTCTTCTGTTTTTCCTCCAAAAGAATTCTGAATAGAAACGATAGGAATATTAGGAAAAGACGAACGAAACACCTTATGAATCTTCACCCAAGAATAAATTGAAGGTTCTACAGGAATAATAACATCTGGATTAAACTTAGAAATATAATGAATAGCATCCTTTCCATCATAGTCTTCCATTGAGACGCCTTGCAATACAAGAAATCCTCTTCTGCGATAGGCTTCTATAACACCCTCATTTGCCTCAAGATTATGCATGTGTAACCAAAAAACTACTTCATGGCCCTTATTTTTCAAAGATTCCCAAACAGTAGAATTGCTGTCAAGATACCTACGTTCCGACGAATGTACCAAAATTTTCACTGGTTTCTCCATCATCTATTAATAACCTGTACTTTAACCTCTAAAAATCCAAAAATCTTATCTAGATATTTTATAATATCCTCTTCTTCAAAAGGCCTGCACGAAAACATATCAAAGTGTAGAGTTCTTTTCTCTGGAAAGGTATGAAAAGAAATATGAGAGGTTGAAATTATAATAAATCCCGTTAAACCCCAAGAAATATCTGGAGGATTAAGATATTTTAGAATGAAAGGAGGACACAAAGCCACCATATCAATTTTTTTTGGAAGATTCTCCAATAAATCATAAAAAAAAGAAAAACTACTCAGATATTTGTCACCCCCATCCTTCCCACAAACCCCATCCAAAATAAGGTGTTTTCCAAGAAAAGTCATCCATAAACCCCCCTAAGTTTGAGCCATTATTTCTCCCGAAAAATCAATATCATCCATAGACCAAGCGTTATTTTTTGACGTAAAATTAATGAAAGAATACTTATCCATAGAAAATCGGTGAGGGGTATTCTGCATAGAGTCTTCCATCAAAACCAGCCAGCCACAAGGACTGTTCACAACGAAACGAATCTTTAATTGTAATGGTTGATTTTTTATTAAATCTCTTCCAAAAGCTTCCCAGTTTTCTACTTTATAGCTTGAACAAATTTTCCAATCCCCAGTATAAGCATCACAAACCCCTTCTTTATAAATCTCCCCGTCAACAATTGCACACATAGAAGTAGGGTTAAAATGGTGACAAAATTCACACCTAGATGCTGGGCTGCTTGCCCCTCTATAGTTTACAAATTCTTGACTTAGTAAAGGTCCTTCTTCCTCCATATTTTTAACAACTTCAAGATTCTTTTCAAGTACACTTAGAAGATTATCTTTTAAATTGTTCATTATTTACTCCTTAGAAAATTAACTCATTTTCAAAACACTCTCAACAGAAGTCATAATATTTATCGCTTTTCCTCCATCTTCTACAGTTGGATCTATCTGTAGATCAATTTCCCCCAAAACCTCAAGGTACACACGAGGCGTTTCTTGCCCCTCAAAAATACAGACCGTTTTCTTAATAAAACCTGTGACATCTTTACCATCAGGATCATAGATTCGGTTAAGCCCTTGAGATCCTAAAGAGATGATTTTCCATTTTCTATCCATTAGACAAACCCCTCAAACTATTATTTTCACAGCTGAAAATGCCTCCATATAACCAACCCCAAACTTCTGCCCCCAAAAACGGGCTCTTGCTTCTATTGCAGTCAACCAACCCTCCCCATACTTTTCAATTTGAGTTTTGTGACACAATAACGAAGCCAACTTAATTTCTATTTCAGAGGAAATATCAACAAAATAATTTAAAGTAAAAGCTTCAGGAGTAATTCCGCTAGGTATTGCCGGTTCGTATTGGATCAAATCACAGGTATTCTTTCTACACACAGAAAATAACACGCGAGCACAAAACGCATGGTCGCTGTGAGAATCAACATGACAAGGAATAAAAACTCGTCTATAAGGTTTTTTTGAGAAGTATTCATCCAGCTTTTCTACTAGCTCTGTTTGTGGTATATCTCTAAATCTACTTTCAACAAGATCCATAACTTCAAGATTTGCTCCCAAAACGGCAGCAGCAGCTTGGGATTCTTCAATTCTAAGAGAAATATCCTTAATTCGAGATAGGTTACAAATAAGCAAAAAGTCTACAGTGGCCCCCTCTTTTACCAACCATGACACAGTTCCAGAACTTGAGACCTCAATATCATCCGCATGAGACCCAACAAACAACACATTCATTTATTATTATCCTTCTTTTCTCTTGCTCTTCTCTTTAGTGTTTCGCTTATCTTATCCTTTGTTTCTTGAGACTTAAGTTTTCCTGTTAGCCCCTCTGAAATTCTTTCCTTCCATTCCTCTGTAAAAACTCTTCTTTTCAAAGCTTGACTAAGTTTTTCTTTGGTCTCTTCTGAAGTAACATAACCTTCATGAGATCTTGTCCATTTTTCTCTTAACTCTTTATCTTCCCATGCTTTCTTTAAAGATTCAGATTGCTTCTTTCGAGTCTGCTCTGACGCCTTCATACCGCTTCTATTAATGTTTTTCAAAGAATTTGGATTTACAGGTTTGTTCTTCAAAGCCTTACTTATATTCAAACAATGTTCTTCTGAAAGCTTTCTTCCTGTTAGAGTTTCACTTATCTTGTCTTTTGTTTCTTGCGTTATTTCTCTTCTTTTTGAATGCAAAGAAGTGTGTTCTCCATGGAGTAACATTTCCAAGTTATCTACGTCATCATTAGTCTCATCTCCATTCCTATGATGAATGACATATCCAACAGGAATATTTTGTCCATTCAAAACGAAATTTTGGTAAACAACATGAGACCAAAGAAATCCTCCTTTTCTTTCCCTTACAAACCAACGATTTTTGCTCTTATCAAAAAAAACACCTTCATTATATTTTAAACTCCCCCAAATCTCAAGGTCATCTGCATGGCTTCCAACAAATAGAACATTTTTTGCCATTACAAAATTTCCCTCATTCATTTTCACAGCAACAATGTTGTTCAACCACATTATAAACAGGTTGAGTTTGACGAGGGCAAACCTGTTGAATAACACCCAATAAAATAGTCAAAGTAGTAGTTCGAACAATCTCCTGCTTCGTGTCTGGATCCGAAAAGAAAAGAGGACCAAAAACTTCTTCCACGGAGGCTTTGATTACCTTAAGAGACTCAGTCAAATCATATTGACTTGTGACCCCAGAAAACTGATTCTTGTTATTTTCCTCTTTTTCAAAAGCGTTCAACTCAGCATGAAGTAAGTGATCAAATTCGGTAGCCTTGGATTTTTTCATCAAATGCCCCTCCTAAAAATAAGTATTCTTCCCCCTAAAGGAAAAGATGGAATAACATCTAAAAACTTAATTCCTGTATTTTTGGTAATCTCCATAATATAATCAACAACAGTTCTGTATTTTATGTGAATTTTGTTAATTTTTCTATCGGGAAGAAATCTATCCCCCAAAATAATATAACCCCCTTTTTCTACCCTTCTACCCAAATTTATACAAGCTGTTTTAAACTTTTCATCATCTACAACATGGACTAAAGTTTGAGCACAGTGAACCAAATAATATTTCTGATTACCAAAAGGAAACTCTTCTTCAGAAGAAAAATCCCATAAAGCTGCTTTCTTTCCCTCTTTACGCATTCTTTCGACAACCACATTAGAGACATCTACACTCAAAACATAAGCGGATTTTCTCCTATAAAATTCGGTGTAAAACCCTCGACCACAACCTACGTCTAAAACACTCTTTTCGCTTAGATCAACTTTATGTTTCGTTAAAATATTCTTCAATCCTTTCAAAGTATATTTATACATATATAACGGAGCACAAATATAGCCTTTTTCATTCTCCCATCTATTTATCCAAAAGTCTGCACTACTACTTTCCAAAATCCTACCCCACACAATTCTTATTTACCAATAATTTTATTTAAACAAGAACTAAATCTTTTAGAATACAAACGTTCGATCCAGTATTCACGATTAGTATTAGTTTTAGGATGACAGGAAGGACATAAAGTAATTCTATTCCAAGGTACATGATTATTTTTATCGTAGTCTATATGATGAGGATGAAATTTCTTTTCTACCCCATTCCAAACTACACCACACTCTTGACAGATATAATTATCTCTAGCTCTAATTTTGTCTCTTAGTTCTTCATCATCTCCTACACCATAAAACTGACCAGTAATTCCCCCTTGCCACCAATTACAATTTTCTCCACTCTTTGCAATAGACATTTTTCTTATGGATTCTTCAGAATGACGTCTTCCAAAGAAGGGACCATTTACCCCAGAGAGATCCTTCCCAAAGTTAGGATTATTTTCCCCACTCTTTGCAATAGACATTTTTCTTCTGGTTTCTTCAGAATGTTTTTTACCAAAATTTGGGCCATTTTTCCCAGAGTAGTCTTTCCCAAAGTTAGGATTATTTTCTCCACTTAAAGCAAGAGAAATTTTAGCTTTAGTTTCTTCAGAAACAAAATGTCCTGTGTGTACCAAAGACATTTTAGCTCTAGTTTCCTCAGAAAGTTTTTGTCCTCTTCGATTATGCTTATAAATATATTTTTTCCCAAACTTTACCTCTTCCCCACACCCACAAACACAATAAAATTTTTCTATTTCTTCAATCATATTCTCCTTCCTCTTCTACCTCTTCTAAGAACCACAAAAAATTTACAAGGGTCTGTCTTCCCCTCAATAAGAGAAATTTGCGTCACCTTAATCAACCCCAATTCCTTCCATAGATTTTGATGGTAACTTAGAGGTCTAGGAAAAGAATTGAAATCCCTGCTGCCCTGCGAAAATTTATCCACAAGAATAACCAATCCTTTTTCTTCTAAATGCCTTAAAATTACATTGTACAAAGCCTTGACATCAGATTCCTCCATCATATGTTGGAACAAGAAACAAGAAATAACCACATTAAACTTTCTTTCTAAAGAGACAAAACGGGCATCTGCTTGAGTGACTTCGTAACCTTCTTTTTTAAGATATTCTACAGGAGCAGCTCCAATTTCTACTCCAAAAACTTTACAACCTTTTTCAGAAGCCAACCAAGATATAATCTCCCCTCTGCCACAACCAAGATCCAACACAGTTTTATTTAACAAATTAAGAGTTTTGTCTTTTTCAAGTTCCATAAAACGGACCTTAATCGCTTCATAAGTTTTTGGCATAGCCCCAGAAAAATCAGGTTTTCTGATCCAACGGTCTTTCCAGAAATCAATAGAATCAAACATTTATTTTACTCCTAAATAAGCCAACAAATCCAGGTACAGTTTGTGAAGAATCGAAAGATGTCCTTCCTGAGAGATTTGAGTGTTATCAGAAAAAGTACATAAATATAAATCAGCAACATTTTCACAAAGATAATCTCTTTTACTAACAAGAAAAACAGACTTAATTCTAAGATTACTTGCTGTGGTTATAGCATTAAGAATATTTTGGGATTTCCCACTTGTAGAAACCCCTATAAACACATCCCCTTCTTGTCCTAAAGCAGTAAGATAAGAAGAAAAAACATACTCATATCCTAAATCATTTGCTAAAGCGGTTATTACTGACGAGTCATTTAAAGCAACACAACTGAATCCTTTCCCAATAAGTTCAGCAGAGAAATGAGAAGCTTGACTTGAACTACCCCCATTACCAGCAATAAAAATAGTTCTTTTTCTTTTTAAACAATCAATAATAACCTTTAACACTTGCTCATAATCATCTTCTATCATTATATCATTTTCCTTTCTAGTTCCTTTTATTCCCTACAGCGATCATGAAATAGATTGTTCTTAAATCATAACATCTTTCGCCACTTTCAGTGAGTCCATATATCTTTGGAGGAGAAGAAAGATATGAAGCCATTAGCTTACTAAGAGTGAGAGGGCTATATGCACGCACGTGATCTGGATCAGGATGTGGCCCATTTGGTGTCGAGATAATTATTCTATCTCTTGATACTCTCACTAATTCTTTAACCAAAATATCGGGGTTCAAACAGTGTTCAATAACCTCAGACAACAAAATTGTATCAAAACTATTATCCTCAAATGGCAAGTTTTCTCCCAAAGTCTTATGAAATTTTATATTAGGATATGTTTCAACCGCTTTCTTAAACGCCCAGTTTGTTGGCTCAATTCCCTGAAACTCCACATCAGTTATTCCAAGCGATTTCAAATGTTTAATCATAGTATCTGTAGAAAAACCATTTGCACAACCCACATCCAAAGTTTTACCACGACAAAACTCTGCTGTGTATTGGATACGTGCTTGGTGACGCGGATAATGAAGGTGATTGTGAAATTGCCACACCCCAACCATATAACTTTCAATTCTGCTTTTATATTCTTCCATGGTCCCTTTACTCTTCATAATCAAAGGATGTCCCTCCATAACTTCAGGGTGTTTTCCACTATATCCTACTACTACATCTACCTGAGAGCCCACAGTTCCAGCAATCTGAAGCCCTTCAGGCCCATATCTAGGTTGGTTAAAATTACCTGAAAAGTGAGGGTGTCTTTTCACAAATAAATTAACATTTTTTAAATTAACGTTAGGATTATCTCTCAACATATAATACTTAATTTTATTTCTTACTTTCTCTTCAGGTTTACAATGAGAATAATGATAAATAGTTACAGCATCTGTTGAGTATCCAGGACTCTTACAAAGTAAATTCCCATTTAAACTTACAGCATGATGAATATTATAAACCAGACTAGGAATATTACGAAAGAATGTTTCAAACTTTTGATCCCAGTGATGACCATGAACTACATGCCCACCATCCTTCCAAAACCAAAGCATTTTAAAAAAAATCTCATTGTATTTAACAGCATCATTTGACTGAATAAACTTCCTAAGCCACTCTAACGGACTTGAAGCATAGACCTCATCATCATCAATAACCATCACCCATTCTGATTTAGCCCTCTTCAAATATTCGTTACGTTGCTTTCGTTTGTCTTGTCCATAATCTCCTTGTACTAACGTTATTTTATCTTGTGGAAAGGATTTAATAATTTTTATTGTAGCATCCGTCGAACCATCATCTACAAAAATGAACTCATCTACATAATTCCACACTGATTTTATAGAATACCAAAGGAAATCCTCTCCATTCCGCAGAATGTAGCAAGCTGAAATCAAAGGTTTCTTCTTCATTTAATATGTTTCCATATTCTTCCCAATCTAATATTATAAATAGTACAACTACTTACTTTATATATGATGGCAATATTTTTCGGGAGAACACCATCACTTAAAAGTTTCTTTATTTCAATAACATCTATTTCTTTTAATTTTGCTTTAACATTATTCTCTCCCAATACCTGTTTTGATTTATTCTTTCTATTCCACTCAACTAAATCAGGTCTTTTCCAACTATTTTTATTATCGCTTTCCTCTAAAACATCTTCACAATACTTTTCAGAAAGATTCCTTCTTTTATTCCAACTCTCTTTTTGTGATTCAGACATTTTTTCCCTTGTTTCTAGAGAAGAAGAAACCCTCATCTTTCCTTCCCAATGCCTTGCATTATTTTCACTCATTTTTGCTTTGGTCTCTAAAGAAATAGGTCCCTTTTTCTTTCCTTTTTGAGAAGCAGACATCTTCTCTCGGGACTCAAGAGAATGTTTCCTTCCAAGACTATGAAGACGTCTATGGTCTGCTTTAGACAACATTTCCAAATTATCTATATCATCATCTTCTTGGTTTTCATTCCTATGATGAATCTCATACCCTTCAAGAATTTCTCTACCATTTAAAACATCATTTTGGTAAATGATACGAGACCAAAACTCCCACCCCTTTCGACAAATTACTACCCATCTATATTTCCCTTTCCATTTTCCCTTGGACCAAATACGTTCTTCTATCCCAAACCTTCCATCCTTCGATCTGTTACGCCCCACCTTCTACTCCTTCTCTTCCTTCACACCCCATAACTCAATCCTTTTTCCAAGGACCTTAGAATAAGAGATCATCAAACCTAACTGTCGTTCCAATAGAATTTGTTCTGCCGAAGGAAGAATTATGTAAACAGGACCCCCAATGAAATCACTAAGCTTCTCTATCTTCTTACTCAATTCTGACCTCTCTTCTACTACCCTATTTTGATAATCTTCCATTCTACACGCTCCCTTTCTGCCATACACCATGAGATAATTTTTCCATTCCAGCCCCCTTCATAAAAGATTCAAATTGATTAACAGTCCAAGATTCCAAGCCAAGAAGATCATGACTCTGCCAAGGTGTGTCCTCCAACAATAAACCAGAGTTTTTCAGACATTTAATCAAATGCTCTAACAACTTTCCAGGCAAAATCACATGCTCCAAAACTTGGGATAAACAAATAACATCAAAAGTTCCTTGCACTGAATAAATAGGGTCAAACACATAATTATGTGCCCTTGTTCCTCGACTAATGTAAGGGTCAATTATATTTATTACCCAACCCCTTCGAAGACAACGAAACTTAAAAAACTCTCTTTGTATAATAGAAATCTCGAAATAAGAAGGAATAGCTTTTAAATCCATACGAACATGAATCGAATTTTGCCCTGTACCAGCACCATAATCTAGAACAAGCATTCCTGGCTTAACCCACTTATCCAGAACAGGCCAACCTTTCTTTCCTTGGATACGGTCATGATATTTTGTCGCATTATGAACAAATTCCGAACGACAACATCTATAGTACCAAATCAATTGTTCAAGAGTTTGAGGACGTACAAACTTATCTAACTCTATTCGAGTATGGTCACATTCAGACTTATCAAAATAATTTTCAATAGAATCAATGGACATTCCAGTAAAAGCAGCCAAATCTTCTAAAATATATTCGTCAAATTTTATAATTCTTCTCCCAGCAACCATAACCTTTTACTCCTATAATTCATCCCATATTCGAACCACGTTCGGGCTCCAATTCGTAGGGCTCAAGCGACGGACTTTCTTTTTCGGCCAATTTGAAGCATCACTTAACAAAATCTATTAATTCAGTATAGTCAACTTGCCAGCCACATGTTTTAATTGCCTCAACAAGTGTACCCAAAAAACTGTTCTGTTAACAAAGGCCTCAGTAGATTTTCCTTGTCCATTTAGAATACACTCCTTCTACTCCCAACATTCGGGGGCTTTAATATAAGAAATTCCCATTCCCTCTGCTTTTTCTCGAATCCTCTCATCGTCATCGGCCCAGAACCAACATTGTCCATCTTTCCCGTAAACAGTCTTCAAAATATAAACCATAGTTGCCTTTATATCAGGAATAGGACCAGAATCAATGGAAGAACGTAATCTGAGAGAAACCATAGGAAATTCATGTTTATCCAGCCAGTTCAAAGTTGCAAGCCGCTGTGATTCTGGTCTCCCAGAAACATACCAAATACTCTTCGTTATTTTAAATATTCCCCACAAAGCCTCCCTTGCTTTCTTAATAGGAGGTAAACTAGCAATAGCTTTTTTATCAAAAATCCCCGCTTTTTGAATCAAAGTTTCTTTGTCACATACCTGATTTCTTCCCAACCCACACCACAAGCCCGAACTCAAATTTTCATCTTTAGATTCCTTAAAACAAGAACAATTTACAGAACCACAAAAATCTTTCCACTTTTTAAGCTCTTTAGAGCAATCATTTATTGTACCGTCAATATCAACCACAAAAACACAGTTGGAAAAAATATCAATCATTTGAGTCTCCTATCTGTGAAAATTTATTTTTATCTGACCAAAACCCCTTTAAAATTCTTGATTTTCTTTTTGGCAAGAAAGCCTTTCCATATTCTTTCCAAGAAGTAGAAGTAAAAATAGCCTTGTGATTCACCCATCTTGAAAAATCTTTCTGCATCCTAGAAAGTTTACCACCTATAGAAAATGGTTGGGCAAAAGGATCAACTTTTATATATCTTAAAAATTCAACTCTTTCTAAAGCATCATTTATATCATCAGTTACCAGAACATAACAAAAATATATTTTGGGTGAGGCATTATAAAACCTAAGCAAACTAACTGCCTTGGCAACCCAAAGCATTTGGTCTTTTGTATCACAAGACAGTCTTACTGGCTTCAACCAAGAAACTTTTCCTAGTAACTTTGCAACATTCTTATCTATTAACCTAGCATCCAACCCTTGATTAAAATCAACTTGTAGCCCCAACTTCCCTATTTTCTCTATTTGCTTTAATCCATGTTCACAACCCAAAACATTGTTATCCATAAAAACAACTTTCTTATGAACAACAAATTCTTCTAGTTCTGCATTTTCCCTCAGATTTCCTTCTTTTTTAGGAACAATACACCAAACACAATTTCTAAAACACCCCCTAGTAAGAAATCCCATAGAATAATCAATATTGTACAAAGAATAATCAGGACAAATGTGTTCTACATTTAAAGAAAGTTCATTAAATAAACCATAACCATAACCCCCCTTTTCTGTTTTATCAGGTAAATACAAATCGGGTGGGGAAAAAGAAAAAACTTTACTAGAATATATCTTATCATAAGAACCCATCTTACGAAGGGAAAACAATTCTACCTCATCCCCTTCACTTTTGTGGTAAGAAGAAATCTTCATCAAAGCTAAATTTGGAAAAGTAGACAATTTATCCCCATTATGAAGAGCAATTTTCACAGAAAAACCCTTTTTCTTCAACCAAATTAGGTTCCGCTTTTATCATGGACGATTTTCACTCTTACTGAGATAAATCATACTAAATAAAGTTCTAAAAAATCCCAAAACAAAAGGAACTTTAAACAACGTCCTTACAAAGCGAGAAGTTAAAATAAAAAATAAAAAAGACAGTTTTCTCATACACAAAACTTTTCTACCTCTAATAAAAACCAATAAATAAAATATCAAAGTCAAATAATCACTATCTTTTACCCTATTTTGGGACCAATCTTTATAAACTACATCCTCAAAAAAATCTTTTATTAGACCTTGACTAAAAGCCCGATCATAAAGTCTTGTACCAGGATAAAATACTAAAGGGTATAACTTTATATTAAAAACCTCTGATAATTTAGAAACAAATCGTATAGAAGAAATTAATGAAGCTTCAGATTCCCACGGATTATGAACTAAAAAATGCAGGTTACAAATAATCTCTGGATACCGACTGAAAAAACCAACAACTCTATCTATTTCTTCCATAGAATATTTTCGATTATATAAAAGATAATTTGTTCCCTCATTTACACTTTGAATGCCCACCTGAACCCTAGATAAACCTACTTCTATAAGTTGTTTTACCTTATTTACATCAAAAGTTCTTGGACTAAACTCACACTGAAAAGGCAGATTGATTTCTTTCTTATACTCCTCACAAAATTCTTTTATCTCTTCAAAAGTTCTTACCATAAAATCTTCATCTTGAATACAAACAGATTCAAAACCAAGCGTCTTGATATTATTCTTCAATTCCTGAATAACTCTTTTAACACTTCTTTTTCTAACAAATAAACCCTTTTTTTGATATAAATCTTTTAAAGAATCATTAATACAAAAGTGACATTTTCCAGGGCATCCCCTAGAGCTGAACACCGAATACCTGCTTTTATTGCCCATCTTAATCATATTATCTTTTAGTGTATTTTTATCCAGAGGCACAAAATAATTATTTTTCAAAATAAATTGAGAAGATAAATCATAGTCTGGATCAGGTAAAACATTTAAATCTTTTATCAACCTTCTTACCTCATTTCGATATATTTTTCCCCCTTTATTAACCCACAAGTTTTTTATTTTTTCTACAGCCCAACCCTTTTCCAAAGTCTCAACTAACTCCAGAATAGGGTTTTCTCCTTCCCCCCGACATATAATTCTCACATCCTGCATACAACGCTCTGGATCTACCGTAGGCTGAACACCTCCCCAAACAATGGGAATACTTTGATTCTTAGAATTTATTGCCTTAGTTATTTGTTGAGTATAACCAAGAAAATTAGTCATTACAGAAATCCCAACCAGCCCAGAATCAGACACCAATTCATACAATTCATTTAACATATCTTGAGACAAAACACCTCTAAAGTTATTTCTTTCTATCAAAACAAAAATCAACTCTACCTGATGTCCTTTTGACTTCAAGTAACTACTAATTACTCTGACTCCATAATTCGTAAGATTTGAACACGGAACTATGAAACTTACTTTCACTAGATACCCCCAATTTTTTGAACAGCCTCTAACATAATATTATCTTTCCCAAAGAAGTTTTCCTCTCTTATAATATTCCTCTACCCTTTTCCCCATAGTTTCCGGGTGAGTTCCCTTCCAAGGAAGAACTTGTTCCCTTTGTCCAGGGTCTACTCCAGCCACCCAAAGCCCTTTAGAACCATGACGGGGCTGAGCAAATTGTCCAGAAAAATAGGGATGACGATTTACAAAACTTTCAACATTATCAGAAGTTACCGCTGGATTGTCTGACAGCATATAATTTCTAAGTTTTTTTCTTATTTTATCAGGATGAGTACACATACCATAATGAAAAATCTTACATTCTTCATCATTTGCCCAATAAATACCATCCTCATATTTCTTTCCATATTTCTTAGCTAAAATTTCCCCATTTATTGATACAGAAAATGCGTACTGTGTATATTTCAGGCCAGCCATGTTGCAAATAGAGCGTTCTTGAGTATCATCCCAATGAGGACCAGATATAATAAAATCTGGTCCTTTCCAAAAATTCAAGGATTTATATCGAACATGCACTTTATCAGTTTTCTCAATAGTATCAAGAAGCCATTGAAGATCTTTATTACAATAGACTTCGTCAGGGTCAACAAAAATCAACCATCTTCCTGTAGCCATATTCAAACACATATTTCTTTTTTCTTTAACCACTTCTCTATAATCTTTATTTCCAAATTTCTGTGAAACTATTTTTAATTTAGTTTGAGGAAATGAATAAAGAATATCTAATGTGTTATCCTGTGAATTGTTATCAACAACTAAAATTTCATCAGCAACATCATAAACAGATCCTAAACTTTCATAAACAAAATCATCTGAATCTGCTGTTATCATGCAAACAGATAACAATTTATTTGTAGTCATAAATTGTCCTTTATTATATCACAACACGTTTCCAGGATTTCCCTGTTTTTATTTGAAGAATAGTTGCTGGGCTTACTGAAAACATGTGGGCAATTTTAGAAAGTGAAACGCCTTTATTTATAAATTGTTTTATACTAATAACATCTTCTTCTTTCAATTTTGCTTTATAATGCTTTTCTCCCCTTGGAACATTACTTGATATTTTCTCTCTGGTTTCAGAGGAATGGATTTTCCCCCAATTAGGATTTTTGCTTCCCTTTTTTGTTTCAGAATTATTTCTTCTGGACGATTCAGAGAAAACAATTTCTGGAGAAAAATGTAATTTGGAATGTTCACTACGTGTTTCTATTTCTAAATTCTCCGGTATATCATTTTCTGGATTCTTATCTTTATGATGTATATCATACCCATTTGGTATTTCTTTCCCATTTAAATAGGTGTTTTGATAAACGATCCTTGTCCAAGCTTCATGTTTTCCACCTCTACAATTTATATACCACCTAAAGTCTTTACCTCTATAAAGCACTTTTCTAGGGATTTCTCCAGTTTCATACTTTCTCTTACGAGTAGAAGATATCTTTTCCCTAGTCTCTAAAGATATTATCCTTCCTTGAAGAGCTAATGAAAGCTTTTTTTTAACTTCCTCAGGAGTGGTTTCTCCTTTTCGAGCCATAAATAATCCCCTATACAAATATTATTTGTCATAGAATTTACGGGCTAGAAACCCACTCCCTTTAGGGGTAGGATTGCTTACTTTCCCTTCATAGAAGGACAGTGAAGACACAAAATATTTTCAATATTTCCTGCTTGAATATCTTTTCTTATTTTATTTAAAATCACATTTTCCTTCCAAAGACTTTGTAAACCATTTCTTACCTCTTCTACAGACATATCCTTCTCAATCTTCCACAAAGGAGACCTTTCATAATAATCTGCACAACAAGGAAAAACTTTTCCTTCCCAAGAAATTGTCATTCTTTGCCAGGGTTGTTTACACCTTTTTAAAACAGATACCCTTAATTTTTTATCCTGATTTTTTAACCGATCCTGACGATCCATAATCCCTACCTGAACCCCATAAGATAACCAATACCTGATAAAATCTTCTCTTTCATGTAAATTTTCTTTTCCAACACACATCTGAACTCGTACAATAGGGAAAGAGGTTTTATGTAACTTTTTCTCTTGAAGAAAAGCATGAACATTTTTCAATAAAAGCTCATAATTTCCTCCCACACGAATACTCTCATAAGTTTTTGCAGAGTGGCCATCAATCGAGATTATAATTCTATCAAGTCCAGCTTCAATCAAATTCCTAGAAAGCTTCTTATTTAAAAGAAGACCATTAGAATTCAATTGTACTTCCGGAATACCTAAACTCTTAGCATAAGCAATCAATTGAGGAAGCTTTCCATAGAGTAAGGGTTCTCCTCTCCAATTAAATTTAACAGAATAAACTTTCCCTTTAATAGCTTCTAATATACTACAAGCCAAGGAAAAGTCTATATCTCCTTGATTCCCTTGTTCCTTCTCAGAACTCTTGACGCACATAGTACATTTAAGATTACAACGATTAGTCACTTCAATGTCCACATGCAAAGGGTATTGAGAAACAAAACCAATCTTAGGGTAAAGATTCCATTTAAGGCGGTATAAAATAAAAGATAAAGCCTTACTTCTTCTAAGAAAAAGCTCTTTACTAAAAGCTCGTATCGGTCTCTGTAAATGATATGCCATAAAACCCCCCTAATTGCCGTCTAATCACCAATATTTTGTGACAAACCAAAGTGAACAGGTAATGAACATACAACTAAAGAAATCTCACCAATTTGTTTCAATCCACGTTCCTTTGATTATTATCCATCCTTTCAGGGTAGGTTTGGCATTAAAAACTTATTTAACCTTGTTTTCATCTTCTTTATTAATTTTAACGCTATAAGTGCCAACATTTTTCAGTTAAACCTCCAAGAACCATTTCAGTAAAAAAATTTTAATCGTTCTCTTCTAACAAAGCTCTAACAATATAACTTTTTAATTCTCTCAATAATTTCAGTAGTTGAGATAGTGGTAAAACTATCCAAGAAAACTACTTCCCCTCCTAAACTCTTAATAAAGTCAGAACCAGCAATAATTCTTCCTTCCCAATCTTTTCCTTTAACCAAAATATCTGGTTTTAGTTCTCTGATAACATTCTCTGGATTTGCTTCATCAAAAATAATTATATAATCCACAAAAAACAAAGCTGTTAGCATAATTGCTCGGGTTTCTAAAGAATGAATTACCCGCGAGACTTTTCTCTTATTTGGAGCAAAACTATCTTCCTTCGAGATAGAGTCATCAGAATTTAAACCTACAACAAGTATATCTCCAAGCTGCTTAGCCTGGTAAAGTAAAAAAATGTGTCCAGGATGAAGAAGATCAAAAAACCCATTAGAGAATACTATTTTCTTATTTCTATTAATTTTTCGAAAATCAGCAAGGTCCTCTGTATCAATCACTTTCTTTAGAGGAAAAAACCCCTCCTGTCCACTTTCCCAATCAACCATTTTAATTTTTCCCTGTCAAAAACCCATGCTTCTCTATAGAATCTAATATCATTTCTGAGGTTATATTCTTCATGCAAATCTGGTTTGTACATTGCTGAAATAGTCTGGGATTCCTTGTATAACACTGTCTACAACTCAAGGTCTCATCCCTAACCACAGCATAATTTCTCTGGTCGCACCACGGTTGGCTCTTTATTTCTGAAGTGGGTCCCCACAAAGAAACAAACCGCGTACCAACAACAGATGCAAGATGCATTATTCCCGAGTCAATGGAAATAAGTAAGTCAGAATTTTTAAGAATAGACGCCCCCTCTTTGATTCTATACTTCCCAACCATATCAACAACTCTAATTCTATCCTTTACCAGGCTAAAAAGAAGCTTTGATTCTGATATTTCTCCTTCCCCTCCTAAAAGAATAAACGTCGGATCATACTTTTTACTAAATAGGCCCAATAACTCAACCCAACCATTCATACGCCAGAACCTTTTTCTATGTACAGGAATCGAAGTCTGGCACCCTATATGTATTGCTATAATAGGCCTTTGCAATTCTTTTGTAATTTTTAAACCATAATTTTCTTCTTTTTCTGATAAATAAATAGAAGATGGATAATACTTCCCATCCCACCCCCCTATCTGACCAGCAATCTCTAAGTTGTGAAGCGCCTCCGATTTCGTAGTGAACGAAACTTTTGGATGAGAAATAATATTCTTGCAAATTTTCCTCATCTCACTTAGAAAAGTACCAGAAGAAAAAACAAAATTTAAACCAAAATCAAACTTACCCTTCGGAATTTCCGGCCATTTGTATAAATGATCTATAGACGGATGACCTACAGCCAAATCATACGCCCTTGATTCTATAAGAACATTTATTTCAGCGTTTGGTAGATTTTTTCTTATAGAATTAATTGCTGGAATCGAGAGGAGTAGATTTCCGATCCCCTCATCTCTGTGAATCAAAATTCTCATTTATTTAAAACCCTTTGAATACAATTATTAAAATTTATTTCATAGAGATGATTCATCCAATAATCTCGATTACTGTTTGTCTTTGAATGACAAGAATGACATAGAGTTATCCTATTCCAAGGTGTATGATTACTTTTGTCATAATCAATGTGATGAGGAGAAAATCTTTCTTCGCCCTCAACCCAAACTACACCACATTCTTGACAGGTATGGTCATCTCTGACTCTTATTTTTTCCTTTAATTCCTCGTTGTTTCCTGGTCCATAAAAACCAAAAGCTATTCCTCCTTGCCACCAATTACATTTTTCTCCACTGTGGACAATAGACAATTTTACCTTAGTTTCTTCAGATAAAGTCTTTCCAGTATTTCCAATAGAAATTTTTCTTCTAGTTTCTTCAGAAACAAAATGACCACTTTTTGCAGCAGATATTTTAGCTTTAGTTTTTTCGGAATGATGTCTACCTATTTGGGCAACAGAAAGGTTAGCTTTGTGTTCTTCAGAGAAAGTCTTTCCACTATTTGCAATAGAAAGCTTAGTCCTAGTTTCTTCAGATAAAGTCTTTCCACTATGAATAATAGACAATTTTCTTCTGGTTTCTTCAGAGAACTTTCTTCCTCTACTATGATGACCATGAATAAATTTATTCCCAGATTTTACTCCTTCTTCACACCCACAAAGACAGAGATTTTCTTCAATTTTCACAGACCAATCTCCGTTACAGTTTTTCCTAGAATCCTAAAATATTCATCAGCATGAATATTACTGCCCTCCTGCGGCCTTACTACAACCATCTCTTTTTTACCTGTTGCTTCAGCAGTAAAATAAATTCCTCTTCTCCACTTTTTCCTATTCTCCACGTCCGGCCTATTATGAAAAAAATCAGCATTCTTCTTTCTACTAATTTCATCTATTGCCACCCGCAACTCTGATAACATCTTTGGGGTAGCACTATGTATATGATCCCCTACCCCCATTTTTGGGGTGAGTGTAAAATGTTTTTCAACAATAGCAGGAGAATATTTAAGAGCTTCCACAGCCATATCTATACCTACGTTGTGATCAGAGTACCCTACAGGAAGACCAAATTCACTTTTAAGCTTTTCAATATAATATAAATTAGCACTCTCCGGAGGACAAGGGTAAAGAGACATGCAATGCAAAAGACAAATGTCATCATGCCCTAAATTATAAATTGCCAAACCTATTTCATCTAAAAATCCCATTCCTGTAGATAAAATAACCTTTTTCCCAGTATACCCTACTTTTCTTAAAAAACTAATATGATTCAGATCTCCAGATGCTATCTTTATCCAATTACAATGTTTACTTACTAGATTTAAACCCCACATTCCAAAAACACTGGCCCCAAAATCAATTTTGTGCTTCTTACATACCTCGAACATTTCTAACCATTGTTCCTCACTAAATTCCAAAGACAAACATCTTTCAAATTGTTGAGACATTAAAACAGGGTGAACTAATTCTGCTGCTTTATAAATTTGGAATTTTACCGCATCTGCCCCAGACTCAGCAGCAGCCTCAACCATATCAAGAGCTAAAGAATGGTTTCCATTATGATTCGACCCTATTTCTGCGATAAGTAAAGGTTTCTTAGACAAAAAATCCATATTAACAATCCTCCATTAGCAAGAACCTATAGTTTTTACAACCAATTCTTCCATAAAATCTTCATCTTAATTTTTCTTCTTTCTACTTCTTTTAAATTGCACAGAATTTCCCAGAATGTCTTGTGTCTCTTTACTTAAATGGGCTTCTTCAAAATAATCACAACCCCTAGAAAACGTCCTAATCAATCCATCGTTACGATTAACAGAATCTGCCGTGTAATACACCTTCTCTGTTTTTCCATCAAATCTAACCCATACGCCTTTTCTACAAAACACTACCCATTCTTTACTGCCTTTCTCTAACAAAGGAGAATTATGGTTCAATACTATTTCGTCATTTTTAACAGGGACTCTTACCCTGGCATGTTCACAATCCTTACATTTTTGCATTTTAATCAATCTCTTTACCATCTATATAATATTTTTGAGTTCGATTTTCTAAATCTATTTCCCTCAATACGAACAAATTTTCCCTCAATACGAACAAATTTTCCCTCAATAC
>ERZ1292642.188-Hain-H14-01um-R1-188-length-41793-cov-20_pt1 | contig 41793 bp, 70 predicted proteins | sample MGYA00564403_ERZ1292642 | MGnify/ENA primary metagenome ERZ1292642 (study PRJEB36523, sample SAMEA6512643) | groundwater metagenome | collected 2019-01-09 | study: AquaDiva: Metagenomics assemblies of 32 groundwater samples
ACGAGAAGACGCGCGCCGAGGCATGGCCCGACGTCGTGACCAAGGCCGCGCCCGTGCTTCAGGCGCTGCAAATTCCAGCAGAAGCCGTAGGGATGTACGACTCGAAGCGCTGGCCGGAGATCTCGAAATGGGGGCGCTCTCTCTTGGGCGAGAAGGCCGCAACGCCAGAGGACTACACGCTCGGCCCAGGACAGAAGCGCTTCAAGGCTGGGGGTATAGCCGAGGCCGAAGTGGCGCCCAAGCTGGAGAAGCCCGAGGACTTGAGCCTTGAGGAAAAGTTCCTGGTCGAGACTGATCCTGTAAAGCGCGCCAAGATGCTCCGTGATCGAGCCGCTTACGCCGGTGCGGGACGGGAGCCGCCGAAGCCAGTGGAAGGCCTACCGCCACTGAAGGAACGCCGCGTCAATCAGCTTGCGGACAAGTTCGCTGCGGATCCCATTGTGAAGCGGGCGAATACCGTTGCTGAGGGCTATGCGTTTGTCAGCAGCCTTGATCCAAAGACCAGCAACCCGGCTGACGATCAAGCATTGATCTATGCCTTCGCCAAGGCGATGGACCCGGATTCAGCCGTGCGTGAGGGCGAGTATGCGACAGTGCAGAAGTACGCTCAGAGCTGGGCCCAGCGCTTCAAGTTCGATGCCGTACGCGTGCTGTCCAATACCGAATTCTTGACGCCTGAGGCGCGCGCCAACATCAAGGCCGCGATCCGCAGTAAATTCGAGGCATCACGCAAGGGCTATGAGAACGCGCGGACACAGTACGGCAAACAAATCAACCTCGTCACGGGGCGTGACGATGGCCTGGATTACCTGCTCGATTACGGCGCTGGCTATCCTGTAGACGCTCCGAAGCCCTACCTCTCCCGCGATCCTGACGCCGGGACGCCGATCCGCTGATGCCGGTCAAGACTGGCGAGCGACGGCTGATTGACGGCCAAGTCGCCGAGTGGGACGGCACCGGCTGGCTTCCGGTGGAGGCGTCAAAGCCCGAGCCAGAAACAGCACCTTCCGGCCTGCAGGCTGTCAGGGCCGGCTTCATGAGCGCCCCTTGGGGGCCGGTGGCTTCGGCCGCCGCGATGGTGGCGCCGCTGGGCGTGGGGGCCGTGGGGGGTGCCGCCGGGAAATTCGTCAGTGGGGCGATGCTTAAGCGCATGGCTGCGGGAGCCGCAGCGGGAGCAGCCGCCGAAAGCTTGCCTGTCATCGGAAGCGGCAAGCCGATGGAGGGGGCGAAACTCGGGGCAATGCTTGGGATGGGACAGGGCGGCCTGGGGGCGCTGTGGAAGTTCGGAAAGAAGCGGCAGCTCATCGAAAAGATCGCGGATTGGGCGGGGGGTAGGGCAGCCGGCCCATCTGTGAAGCGTACGGCACGCAGCGCTGCCAAGCGAGCGAGCGCCTCTGCCGCACCGAAGGCCGCGGCCGGGGGCACTACTCCAAGCGTGAGCACGATCGAGGAACAACTCCGCGCCACGATTGCGCAGAACGCGGCGCGATCAGCAGGGGCAGTATCGCGTGTCGCAGCGCCAACGTCCACGAGCGCGACCCAAGCGGCAGCCCAGGCACTTGAGGCCAAGATCGTGGACATGGCGATGCGGCAGAAGTTGTCGGACGCGCAGATTCAGCAGGTCTTGCTCCAGCAACTCGGGAAGAACTTGCGACCGAGCGAGGCGAAGGCGATGGTAAAGATGGTTCTTCGTAATGCGGGCATCAAGCCGTCGAAAATCGGAGCGATGCAATGAAGGCCCGCGCGCTCATGTTCATGGCCGTCTTCCTTGCGGCCCCCTTGGCCTGGGGGGCTACGGGGACGATTGCGCCGATGCCGAAGGCCCTCTGCCTCGATGCGAACGGCGCCATCGTCAACGGCGGCAAGATCTTCACCTACGTCGCGGGCACGACCACCAAGCTGACGAGCTACTCCGATTCGGCCTTGACGGTCGCGAATGCGAATCCGGTACTCTGCGACAGCTCGGGCCGCGCCACGATCTTCCTGTCTGCCGCGGCGTACAAGTTCACCTACTCTCCCGCGAACGATACAGACCCGCCGACGGCCGCTTACTTCACGGTAGACAACATCGCCGCGGTTCCGTACCTCACGGTCGATCTCGACATCACCGGAACTGCCGGAGAGGCACTCACGGCTGGTGATGCCGTCTATTTGTCGGACGGTACGGGCGGCTGTGGTGCCACCGCAGGACGCTGGTACAAGACGGATGCTGACCTGACCTGCGCCAGCACGACGGCGCAGGCGATAGGGATGATTCCCACGGCCATCGCGAGTGCGGCCGCGGGCTCGATCAGGATCGCGGGTCGCATGACTGACCTGGCTGGACTCTCAACCGGCTCCGTGTACTACGTCAGCGCCACAGCGGGAGCGATCACATCGACTGCGCCCGCGAACACGCGCGCTGTGGGTGCCGCCGACTCGACGACGAGCCTCGTGATTTCGTCGTCTATCACAACGGCAGCGGCGAGCGCGACGCAGGCGGGCGTTATTGCTCTCGCCGCACAGACGCTCGGCACAGGAACCAAGAGCGTAGACAAGCTCACATACAAGCCGGGAGCCGTGACGACATTCGACGCGAATGCCAGCGGGCGGATCTTGGGGCCGTTCATCGTCAGCCGAGCCACGAGCGGTGTGGCAGAGACATCCACGATTGCGACCGCGCCGACGATCAAAGCCAACACACTCAATGCAGATGGCGACGTGCTGCGAGCGACGTGGGTTGGGATTACATCGGCAGACACGCAAGCCAAAACGTGGACCCTAAAGCTCGGCGGGACAACGATAACTACTTTCACCTTTACTCCGGACGCATCCGCAGCACATTGGAAAGTCGTGGTCGAGATTCTACGGACAGCGGCTGCTGCGCAAATAATCACCTTCGATTTGATATACATGGGAGACACCCCACAGCCATTGGCGCGAACATCTGTGACCACCGGTTCAAAGGACCTGACTACAGCCTTGACGCTCGATCTGACGATGACCAACGCCGTGGCGGGAACCATCACCTTCAAAGGCGCTTGGATCGAGGTTCTCGGGCTGTAGGCGATGAAGCACTAGACGGCGCTCGCGCACTTTCCCATTCCGTTGTTTCCGTTGTCTGTTCTTCTGTTCCGTTGTTCTCTCCTGCGGTTGGAGAGCTTGAGGGAGGGAGCGACGGCGGAGCCGTTTTAGACATTGCCAACTGTGCGCCAATCCGTCTCATTCCATGAACCCTTCCCGTGGTTGCAGACCTCACACAGGATCTGAAGATTCGACTCCTCTAGGGCCAGCTCCGGATACTTTCGTCTGGGCTTAATGTGATCGACGTGAATCGCGATCCCATTCTTAGGAGTTGCCCCGCAACACTCGCAACGGGCGCCGCGTTTCGTAAGTACCACCATTCGGAGCCGACGCCATTCGTATGTCTCAAGAAATACATCTGTCGCCTGAAACGGAATCTTTGGCCTTGGTGGTGGTTTAGTTTTGCGATTGAACTCACGAATAAGCTTGTACTGGGCGGCTGGGCTGCCCGGGGGAAATGGCCGTCCTAAAGCCTTGGCTACACTGGCCGCTACGACTGATCGCTTGACTTGCCCAAGATTTAACCGCCTACGCGCGGCGTTCAGTGTCCGTGCGGGGCCTGCGCTATCTCGGCGGCGACGATTCGACATGCACTACATATAGGCTTTCATGGCCTTCTGTGTCAATAAAAATAGTTCTTGACACCCTCGTAGAGCTTGGCTATATTCCACCACATGAAAGAGAAGGCAGACCAGCCTGTCAGATCGGTCAAGGTTCCCGCCGAGGTATGGCGACAAGCGAAGATGCACGCAGCAAAGACCGGCCTGAAGCTCCAGGCGATCATGGCCTTCGCGTTGGAAAGCTACCTGCGTTCCAAGGGCCAGAAGTGAGCGACTTCCTCTACATGCCACCCTTCCCGGCCGAGGCGTTTGATCGATGGCTCACCACCGAGCCCGACGACGGCCCCGAGCCGGACGACCGCGAGCCTCCCGAGCCGGACCTCGAGGACGAGGGCATGCCGATGTTCGACGAGGACGAGTGGTGACCCGTCTGACCATCGCTCCGTCCGAGGAGATGCGAGCATTCATGAGCTATCAGCACAACCGCTCGAACGGGGCGTTCGGGCCTGACGAGCCAACCTGGAACGCCGCGAGCGCGCTCGCCGAGGCACAGGCGATCCTGGCGGAGAGTGAGCCAACCGAGCTCGTTCCCGTCTACTCGCCCGCGTACAGTTTCCCGGTGGACTACGAGCGCGTCTCGCTCGGCCAGGTCGCGCCGCTGGACTCGTTGCGGATCTCGCATCAGGCGCTCGCCGAGGCCATCGCTCGCGCGTTAGACGCCGGCGCATTCGACGAGGCGGGCCAGTGAGCGGCCCGCTCCACGACGCGGCCTTACAGCTCCAAGCGGCGGCCCGACGTTTGACCCCTACGCGATGGTCAATCGTCGGTCGTGAGCCCCGGCCTGTGACACCACAGGATCTATCCGAGGCACTGAGCCTGATTCATGCCGCGATCGCGCGGATCGAGGCGTCCAAGTGACCCGCCCTTGCCGAGCGTGCGACGGGACAGGCGAAGGCTGCGGCAACCTGCTGCCGTGCTCGGCGTGCATCGCCGAGAGCGGGCTGAACTGCCTCGGCTGTGGATGCGGCTGTCACGATTGCGCACCGCTCTGTATGGCCTGCCGTGGCACCGGCCGCGTCGAGGAGCGCATCCCGGCGAGCGATCACGCGGCCGACATTGCCACGTTCCATGGCATCTTCGCGGAGCTCTCGCCGCGGCTGGCTGCGTTCCGCGCGGTGCCCGGACTGCGGTGAAGACCCCCTACCCCTCTCCGTGGCGCCGCGACCAAGCCTCTAGGGGGCCCCTGCTGAGGCACAATCGGCTTCGGGCGCTGTGGCACCGCTGGTGGGGTCGGGTACGACGGCTCGTTCGATTGCCATAGGGCACAAAGAAGCGCCCTTTACGCATTTAACCATATGTGCTACGCTTCTCGGATGCCAAGGACGACACGTGCTGCTATCAACCTGTACGGGGCTGTGGGTATCAGGACGGCCTACTGCTCTTCTTGTCGTGGAGAGGTGTTCGTGATCGACGGGCTGTTCCAATGCTGCCTTGAAGAGGCCACCCCGGTGAACGGAGGGATGTTACGTCGCATGTCTCTATCAACCGGGACGCGGCGTCGTCCTTCATGGAGTTTGCAGCGGAGAATTCTCGAAAACCAAGAGCAGCGTTGCTTCTACTGCCGAAGTCTTTTTGGGGATGTCATCCACTATGCCGGCAAGGCGGTAGTCGCTCGTATCACTTGGGATCATGTCGAACCGTTCTGCTGGCAGTCCAATAACCAGCCCCTAAATTACGTGGCTGCATGTTCTCCTTGCAACGTTCTGAAGGGGGCAAGGGCGTTCGAAACGCCGGAAGAGGCACGGATCTACGTGATTTCCTGTTGGAAGAAGAAGGGTTATGCGTCTGCCACCGCGCGCGTGTAAGCACTGCGGAGCGCAGTACGCACCAAAGAGGATCAAGCAAAAGTGGTGCTCTGTGAGTTGTCGTGTAAAGGCATACCAACATAGACGCGTCTACGCGTGTCCCGTGTGTGGGGCCGAATTCGGGAAGGGTGTGCGATGAAAATCGATTGGCACCGGCACGAGCCTGAGATCGTGGCCGGCTGCGTCACGGGGGCGGTCCTGACCGTGTTCTTGACGGCTCCTGCCGAGCGGTGGCCGGGTATCTTCCTCGTCGGGCTGACGGGGGCGGCAGTCTACTTCCTGATCTACGGAATCGTGTGGGGTCGTAAGTGAAGAAAGCCGACGAGAACCAACCGCGCATTCAGGTCATCGCCCAGATGGTTGGCATCTGCCACATGCGCGTCTGTGCGGTCGCCGACGCGAGCGATGCCGAGGTGTTGGCCGTCGCCAATTCGGAGAATCCCTCAGGCACCAGCCAGGGCTGGGCTACTGTCATCCGAGAAGGCACGAAAAAGGCCGGTGGGCCGGTGATGTGCGCCGACGATACCACCCGCGTCCATCTGATGCTGGAGTGCTAAATGATACAGATCGAAGTCAAGGACGTTCACGGCCTCGGCGTGGCCACGTTGCTGGCTTGGGACAATGGCGAGATGACGCTCCAGGGCAGCGGGGGCGGCGCGCTGGGCCTGACGCCAGAAACCGCCAGGAAGCTGCGCGACGGGCTCGACAAGGCGCTTGCGCTCAAGGGATTTGTCGTGCCGGGGGATTCCATATCGAGGAATCAGGAGAGAGCGGCTCGCATGTCTGCGGACGGCGACCCGGAAGGATACGGCGATCCGCCCGCGCCCCAGACGTCCGCGCCCATCACCCAAGACGCGGACAAGGCCATCCGCAAGACGATCGAGCAGGAGACGGCCGTCTGCCGCACGCTGTGCTCCGAGCTGATCCAGTGGACCTGGCAGGGGACGCTCGATCTCGACGAGATCACGTTGAAGGCGCACGGCCTGATTGAGTGCGGTAGGAACATCGAGACGACAGCACAGCCGCACAAGCGCGAGTGGGAGGCTGAACAGGTATGAACGGCGAACGCCAGAAGAATCCGGACGAGATCGGGGCGCTTTGGCAGCGCGAGTCGGGGGGAGGCAAGCTCTACCTGACCGGACAGATCACGATCGATGGCAAGGAGACACGCATCGTCTGCTTCCGCGTCGTCTCGAACCATCCGAAAGCCCCGCTGTGGCGCATCTTGATCTCCAAGCCGTACGAGAAGGACCGCCAAGCCGAGGAGCGCTCCGACGACAGCGGCGACGACTACAGCCAGGGAAGCGACCGATGAAGAAGACGAAAGCGCTAGCGCGGACGACGCGACGGACGATCGCGACCCCCAAGCGCGAGATGGCGATCGTTCCTTTCGAGAAGAGTACGGATGGAAGCATCGCGCTGCCGGACGAGCAGAAGTTCCAGGGGGCTTCGTCCTTGGACCTTCCGAAGAAGATCGAGGCCGCGCTCCGCGCACCGTTCACGGATGCAGAGTATGACGTGCTCCCGAGCGGTGAGTGCTACGTCAGCCATGTCTACGTCAGGCGCCGGCTAAACGAGATCCTCGGGATGGGTCAATGGAGTTTTGTCCCCGCTGGCCCCCCGACCGCGCAGGACGAGAGGATCATCGTCCGCGAGTACTACTTCTATGTGCGGCAGCATTTCGTCCGCGCTGTTTTCGGTGAGGCGGCCTACGAGAAGTCCAATCGCCGGATGTCCTGGGGCGACGCCCTCGAAGCCGCGTACTCGAACGCGATCACACGCGGCGCCAAGGATCTCAACGTAGCCTCCGAGTGTTGGGACCGGCGCTGGACGAGCGCATGGCTGAAGAAGTGGGCGATCCGCGTGTGGGTCGAAGACAAGCGTGAGGGCGGGAAGCTCAAGGTCGCGTGGCGGCGCCGCGACGCTGATCCGCTGCCCTATGAGCGTGGCCTCGTGAAGACCCGCGAGGGAGAGGAAGGTGACGGACCGGAGCGCAGGCCGGTGAAGAGCACCGGCGAAGCAACCGAGCTTATCTCGCCGAAGCAGGAGGGCGATCTGATCGACCTCGCTCGCAAGCACGGCGTGGCCCCCTCAGCGCTGGAGAAGATCGTCGGCGGCGAAACTGGACAAACGCAGTTCGCCCGCATCCAGGCGTCGCAGTACCAGCGCATTTTGGCGATCGTGGAGAAGATCGTCCCGTTGAAGAGTGGCGGCAAATGAAGCACGCACGCTGTTCCGTGTGCAAGCGTGATTTCTGGAGCAGAGTCTCAATCTCGCATCCATGCAAGCCCTGCAAGCGCAATCCGCGCAGGCCACGGGCGAAGAAGGGCGGCGCAGCTTGAAGGCAAAGAGCAATGGCCTCGACAAAGCCCTGGTCGCGGACGTGCTGAAGCGCCTGGCCGACGCGCAGCAGCTCGTGCAGCGAGCTGGAGATCGGTCTGGGTATCGCGTCGGAGGCGTCCTGCTGACGAGCGTGACATCCATGCTGGGCGTGATCGAAAAGCCCGCTCTGAAGTTCTGGGCGGCAAACTGTCAGCAGGAGGCCGATCAGCGTGCGATTGAGGCGTGGCTGTCTTCTGGAGGATCTGGAAGTGTCGGAGACATCCTGAGTCGCGTCAAGTACGCCTTCCAGAGCTACCAGAAGAGCGCAAAGGACATCGGCACTGAAGCCCACGCCGTGATTGAGCACCTAATGAAGCAGCAGATGGGGCAGCTACCGGCGGACTTGCCCGCACCGGTAGTTTCGAACAACGCATCCTTCGTTGTGAGTGCATTCCGGAGATGGGCCGAGCAGAACGAATTCACGCCGCTTGCCTCTGAGAAGGTGGTCTACAGCACCAAGAGCAAGGTGAGCGGAACCTTTGATCTCCTCGTGGCGGTTCCGAAGCATCCACAGCTTGCTGGCCGTCTCGTGATCGGGGACATTAAGACGGGCCGTGAGATCTACGAGGAGGCTATTCTCCAGGTGCTCATCTACCGCGGTGTCTTCGCGGAAATGCTCGGGCTTGATGCGGAGAAGGATATGGGATCGCTAATCATCAGGCTGCCCAAGGATCCGTCAGAGCCGGAGATGCGCGTTGTAGTTTGGGACGCCGCTGCGTACAGGGCAGTCCTCGGTTTGGGGGCGTTCTGTCGCTGGAGAAAACGGTAGCGATGGGTAGGCCGAAGCGCTGGGCATTGCTGATCTGCGAACGCTGCCTTAAGGCGAAGGCGGTGAAGCCATGCAAGATCGAATACGGGAGGAGGTTCTGTTCGCACCGATGCGCGGCGCTTTCGATGCCGAAGGAAGCTCATGAACGAGCGATGGCGAAGCAACGCGGGAAGCGACGCGTCAAGAACGCCACGCGCATGACTTGGATGTGGCGATCTAGGCAACGAAAGCCGACAGGACCATGTGAGCGATGCGCCTCCCCGCTTCAAGTCGTTGTTCATCACAAGAACGAGAATTGGCGGGATCTCAGACTACGCAATCTGGAGCGTCTCTGTCGAAGGTGCCACATAAACCATCATCGAGAGGCGCTGCTCGCCGGTCGGGTCGCTTCATGACGCACAGGTCGCCACTGATGACCGATCCTCTCCGCGCCTCGATCCCGCCCGATGTCCTGATAGACGTGGACCTACAGCCCCAGGTCCTCATCGAGATGCGCTTCTCTGCGCGACGTACGGAGAAAGGCAAGCCGTTTCTTCAGCCTGCCGATCCGATGCGTTGGCGCGCGTTCGAGGAGCGCTTGGCGAAGCGCAGTAAGAAGGGCGAGCCCTACAACGTCATCGCCTCATTCATCCACGATACCGGCCTTCGCAGTCCTGGCGCCAATCGAGTGCTGTGGAAGACCTACCGCTATGCGATGGCGGCTCTGCGCGAGAAGTACTCCAGCTTGACGATGGAAACGGGCAAGGTGCACCGTTGTCCATTTCGTAATGAGGAGGCGCTTCACGACGCGATGAAGTACCTTGTCCTCGGAGTCGATGTCATCATGATTGACGGCGAGGAGCTGACGCTGCCGGCGACGACCACGCTACTCACACGCGAGCAGTTCTGGGCCTTCTACGATCGCGTGATTAAGTGGCTTGGAGAGCACGGCATCGCGATTCCCTCGCTGGAAGAGATGTTCGCGGCATGAAAGAAAAGCCATCGGAGACGGTTCAGTTTTGGGTGCTCTTCGCCAACTTGCTGATCGAGATCTTTTGCCTCGGCTCCGCGGTCTTGATGACCGTTCGCGGGGAATACCTGCTCGCCATCGGACTCTGGGGTCTACAAGAACTGAGCGTTATCAGCCTGCGGCTGCGCCGCATTATGGAAGACTGGTGACTGCTTTCCCGAAACCCGAGCGTAGACATCCGGCGGCGCGCAAGCGTCTCAACGCGCAGCGTGCGAGCCGGCGTGCGAAGCTGGTCCGTCAGCTCGACGCAACGTGCTCGGTTCTCGTCAAGTCTTTGGCCGGCTATCGGTGCGAGTGGTGCGGGAAGCGTGGACCTCTGGATTGGGCGCACGGCGAGGGACGCGCTCAGGTCTGGGCTCTACGGTGGTCGCACGATACGTTCTCCCTCTGCCGGGAGTGCCATCGACGCAGCGAGTGGGACAGTACGTGGTTTGGGATCTGGCGCGAGACCGTCTTGAGCTCGAGGGCGAGAATGCGGATTGCTCAGCTTGCCCAGGAGCGCCCCCATGTCGATGAGGCACGGATGCAGGACATCCTCATTGGTCTGAGACGCGGGATATTTCTTCAGGGGGAACGATGAGCGACGAACTGGAACGCATCCGACGAGGGCACTATCCGGGCGCGGACGCGACGACGGACGGCTGCTGCGGCCAGCCGTCACCCTGCGACGCTGCGCGGCTGCTGGAGATGCTGGACGAGGCGAACACGGAGGCCAAGATCCTGATCGCTTATGAGGCCAAGCGAAACGAGAAGCTGCGCGGCCTGCTGACACGTGCGCTCGATACCGGACTGAGCCGGAAGTTCTCCTTGTGCGCCGAGATCGAGGAGGCGCTGAAGTGAAGTCCAGGAAGCGACGTCCGTGTCCTCACTTTTATGACGTGTGCGAGAAGTGTGTACGCGAGGGCGAGCGACGAGGGCTACTGAGGGCGGCGCGATGGGCGATCAAGGGATCGTGGAGCACAAACCCACAGGCGAAATGGATTTCTGAGTGGTGCCGCGCCAAGGCGAAGAAGCTGAAGGAGGCGCTGAAGTGAGCGACGACGCCGAGTACTTTGACCGTCCTGCTGATCGCATCGCCAAGCTGGAGGCGGCGCTGTCCAAGGAACGCGCGCGAGCGGACAAGGTGGAGGCTGAGTACAGGAGACTGCAAGATTGGCAGGTAGAAGTCACTGTTGCGCTGAATCGTGTCGGCGGGGCGTTCTACGAGGACGTGCCACGACACATCGTCAGACTACGCGCGAAGCTGGAGGCCAGCGAGAAGCTCACAGGAGAGCTTCGGGAGGCGCTGCGGAAGGCCGACACCGCTCTCTCTGAGGCGCGAGAGATGCTCGGCGTCTTCGAGGACCACGGCGGCCATGACGGGCTCGGCGGGAAGGGGTACGTGGCGACCATTGACCACATGGACGAAGCACGCAAGCAGGCCAAGTGTCTGCTCTCCCCCTCGGACCCCGCGACGGCTGGCGAGGAAGGAGCCAAGCGTGACTGACAAGCCCGACGCTGCCGAAGCGCGTTGCACCTGTCCGGACACCTGGGACTGCCCTCGGTGCGTCTATTCGTGCGAGGCGTGTGCCGAACGAAGAGAGGGAGCGACGATGGAACGTGCGTTGCTGAACGGAAACTGCGGGGTTGCTCTGCTCGGAGAGGACATTCAGTCTGGCGAGGCTGAGTTCGTTGAGATTCGTCTCTCGCGGCGAGACGGCCCTGACGAGAAGCGGATCGCCTGCACACGCGCATATCGCAAACTGAAGGACCGCCTGCCTGATCGTGTGTTCTCGTATGTGATGCAGGCGCCCGGAAGCGGGGAGTGGTGGCGGCAATGACTGACGCCAAGCCCGACATCTTCGAGGCAACCTATGGGCCAGCCTGAGCAGGACCAGGGCATCGAGGAGCGGGCGCGGAAACTCTGCATGGGAGTGGTGACGGGTGGTCTCACACACTTCCGTGACGGTACGCCAATCTACGTAGAAGGTTGTCCCGTGTGCGTGAAGATCCTCGCCGCCCTGAAGGCCGAGCAGGAGATCGGACGCAAGCGGGCCGGAGAGGCGTGGGCAACGGCCGTCTCGATGAAGCTGACTCTCGGAGGATGGTGATGACCAACCAACAGCGTTATAACCTCGGGCTCGGTGCCCTCGCACTTTGCGGCATGGTGATCGGGACGTGGCTCTTCGCTCCGAGCGGCACGCTAATCAGCGATCCTCCGTTGCACACGCGTGACATCATGGTGCCGCGCACGCCGTTGAACGACTGTGCGAAGTGCAACGCTGGACTCGTGAGGCCGAGGTTCAATCGCTGCTGGGACGATATCTGTACGGTCTACGATGGGCCGACTACCGTGCTGAGCATTCCTGATGGCGCCCGCCCGCGCGACACCTGTGGCTGCCCCTACGGCACATTCGGCTGGTATCCCGACGGCGAGTGCTCGTGCGGTACTGTCACAAACCTCACAAACCTCACCACCGACAACGCCAATCTCGCCATCACGGTCGAGGCCGCCAGAGAGCCGAAGGATTGGGAGCCTTGGAGTGTTGTCCTTTCCTATCCCGACTCTACCTGTCTCAGCGCGTTGGTCCCGATGGTGGAATCCAATGTGGAGTGCCGAGATCCTCGTTATGTAGACGTGTACACCAAGGACCAGCGGCGCATCCGTGTGGACAGGCTGACGGGGGAGATTGAACGGTGATCCTCGCTCTCCTGCTCGCAATCGTTGTGCCGCAGCGGACAGCAGACATCCTGCTCTGCGACAACTGGCGCTGCTGTTTCATCGGTAGAGCCACACCCAAAACAGAATGGCACCCTTGCACCGAGCGCGAGATGGCTGTCGTAATGCGCCAGCCCGTGTATAGGCCTTCCAAGAACAACCTCGTGTTCCCCGCGTCCATATTGATTGCAACCGTACCAACCGGCCGCACTGTTCCGCACAAGGAATCCTGCGACGCCATGTTGGCAAAGGCCGGCGAGATCGCCATCCGAGAGTGGCTGACGGACGACGCGGATTTTGCGGTTCGCTACCTGGTGCAACTTGAGGCACTGAAGAAGGTGTGCAAGTGACCGACCTCAAACAACTCGACCGCGATCTTGGGCACGTGGTCAGCCCGACGCAGGGCCGTTGGCTCCAGCTCCAGCGTGCGCGGATCGCTGAGGTCAATCCGTGGACCCTGGTCCTGGGCGTCGCGACCTTGACGATGCTGGCGGCGATCTTCAGCGGGACCGTGGTTTTCGTGTCGGTCTTGCTGCTGGGCGAGCGTGAACGATGGGCGGTGCGGGCCGCGACGTGCGAGAGCGTGAGCCGGCAGGGCGCGCCGAGCGTTGCCGCGCTGGACTTCCTGGCGCGGAACTGCGCGGGGAGATGATCCTTGACAACGGCTCGCCGTGAGGCGTAGCCTAGAAAACGAAAGCCGCCGAGAGGTTATCTCAGCGGCTTGGCGCAACCGGTGGAGCGGTCACGCGAGGCAGGCAAGCCCCACGCTACCTGTTTCACTTGGTTGTGTCAAGCCCCTCTCGTCGGCGGGAAGAAACCGTGACGAGAGACAACCCGACACAGACCGTCAAGCCCCGGAACACCCCGAGCCTCGTCCTCGCGGTGCCGGCGTTCAGGCAAGAGAGGGCGACCCCGCAGCCTGGACAACGCGACCGACAGCCCGGACCGGAAGAAAGAGCGCTTCGCTTCGGCGCCGCTCTTTCCAGCCAGCACCCGAGAGCTTTTCTCGGGGCTTGCCCCGTCAGGACTGGACTGGCCTCGATAGGGAGCCTCTAGCCTCACTTCCGGGACGGGTCTGGAGGGAGCGACGAGGGCGCGGGGTCGTGTCGATAGAAACAGGGATTGGAGTGAGCGAGTGAGCGACGAAAAGCCGCTGCACGTCCAGGTCGCCGAAGCGCTAGGGTGGATCAGGCTTGTCATCGGCTCTCGTGCGGATCATCTGAGGTTCCAGAAATGTCTAGAAGGCGGTCGCTATTACTGGTGTGATCCCGCCGGGCAAGTCGCAGGGTGCGAGACGTGCGATGGCTACCCGCCGCACTACGACACCGACTGGAGCGCGACCGGCCCGTTGATTGAGAAGTATGGTCTGGTCGTATTTGAGGATCCCCTGAGCGGTCCGAATTGGGAAGCGCAAGCCCCCCGTTGGCGTACGCAGTCGGGAACGCCATGCGCAAACTGCGGTGCGATAGATTTCGAGAATCCGCACGCGACGGGCGCCGCACCACTCATCGCTGTCTGCCATCTGATCCTGGCGCTGAAGGAAGCCGGCAAGCTGTGAGCTCGGAGGTTTGATATGGGACTAGCCTACCCCGACGAAGACGACGACTCCGACGACGAGCCGGCGCTCGATCTCGGAACATGCATCCACGGCGTATACGTTGACGAGCGCTGCTCGGTCTGTGACGAGGACGACGAGAGCGAGGGCATTGAGTGACGCTCACCCGCGATGAAGCCTATGCGCTCCTTCTGAATCTCCGGAAGGAAGTCCAAGCTCATGGCGTGCGCCTCACAGTCCTCGAGAAGCGCGACAACCGACGTGCAACAAACACGAGATCCAAGCAGACGCAGCGGGACGGGACCTCGAGCGACTGCGAGAAGCACATTGCGGACACGTGGATCGCCGCCTACGGGAAGGGGGTCGTCCCGGGGTTCCTGTTCGCCCGCGGCGGCCCACTGAAGCGACTCATCAACAACTACGGCCAGGACGAGGTATTGCCGGTCCTTGCGGAGTACTTCCGACGCACGACCGCCGACCTCGTGAGCCTCCCGAAGTTCGCCGGCAGCTTCGAGGCCCGGCAGGCGCGGCTGCGCGGCAACGGGCAGGCTCCCACAAGGCCCTACGAAGCGCCAGAGGAGTGGACGGCAGCCCAGGAGTGGGTAAAACAGCACGGAGGGGCTCCCAAGGCGGCCCAGGAGATCAGGGACTACGCCAAGGCAAACGGCCTACTCTGGGGGCAGGCGTTCGGCCCCCTGGGCATCCCGGCTGGCGTTGGAGCGGTGCTCAAGCAGGCTGGCGAAGGGCCGAAATCAGAGGTTACAATTTGAGCCGTGAGCGCAAGGCGAGCGGAGGTGGTGTGCGAGGCGGACGCAGAGTGGATCCTCGCCCGGATCGCGTTTCTGGCCGGGGAGAAGCCGACAGGAAAGCCACTCGTCCGCAAGATGCCTTGCCCGATGTCCGAGCACGAGTACGCCCGCCGAGTCGCTCTGCTCAAGCGGCAAGCCGAAGAGATCGAGCGAAAGACGCAACGGCGCAAGGCCTCCTGATCCCCACCTCGTGATGGCCGAGGGATTGGCAGCTTGGCCATCTGACGGCGGCGCAGCGTAAGGCGGCTGGCCTCAAGTGGGGATACCGCATTTCGTGGTGGCGCTGGAGACGCCTCGCCCATGAATGTCAGGTGCTGTGGGGCCGCAAGGTGCTAGCCCTCAGGCCACGGGAGGCCCAAGCCCTCAGGGGCAGGCCAATCAAGCCTTCCGAGGGAGAATACGGCCTTGATTGAGCACCGCTGTACAACCTGCGGCACTCCTCGGATTTTGCTCGCGAAGATCAATCTCGACGAGTATCTCTGCGCCGATTGTTGGAGAGCGCGAGGCGAGCCGGGACCTCGTTATCAAGTCTCCCGAGAACTTCTTGTGGCACAGGAAGTCCAGACGCGTGAATCGATGCTGCGGCGGAAGGGCGCGGACGCATACCGAGTGAGGGCCGGGAAGTCGTGAGCTATGCGGATTTCCTTTCGCGGAAATCTCAAGCCGGAGCCCTCCATGGATTCCCTCCGACGTGGGTTCCCGACTTCCTCTTCGACTTTCAAAAGGCTTTGGTCGAGTGGGCTGTCCGACGGGGCCGCGCGGCGATCTTCGCGGATTGCGGCTTAGGCAAGAGCCCTATGCAGCTTGTGTGGGCTGAGAATATCGTGCGGCATACGAACAAGCCGGTGCTCGTTCTCACCCCCCTAGCCGTGGCACAACAGACAATCCGAGAGGCGACCAAGTTCGGAATCGAGGCGCGGCGGTCTTCTGGCGGTTCGGCCGGTCCTGCGGGAATCGTCGTGACGAATTACGAGAAGCTCCACAAGTTCGACCACGACGATTTCGGCGGCGTCGTATGCGACGAGTCGAGCGTGCTCAAAGCTTTCGATGGCAAGCGACGCGCCGAGATAACCGAGTTCATGCGATGTATTCAGTATCGGGCGCTTTACACCGCGACAGCGGCGCCGAACGACTACATTGAGCTGGGCACCAGCAGCGAGGCCCTGGGGGATCTGGGTCACGTGGACATGCTCAATCGGTTCTTCAAGAACGACAACAACACGAGCGACATGGGCCGGAAGTGGGCGACCGAAGGAGGCGGGAAATCACAATGGCGGTTCAAGGGACATGCCGAGGTACCGTTCTGGAAATGGATCTGTTCCTGGGCGCGGGCATGTCGGCGTCCTTCCGATCTCGGGTTTGACGACTCGCGCTTCGTGTTGCCGGAACTGATCGAGCGCGAGCATTTGATTGAGGCGAGAACCAGCGCTCCCGGCTTCCTGCCTGGATTCTCGCGGCCGGCACAGAACTTCTTTGAGGAACGCGAGGAGCGGCGCCGCACGATCCGTGAGCGTTGCGAGAGGGTCGCGCAGCTTGTCTCTGATGGGCAGCCCTTCGTGGCATGGTGTCATCTCAACGACGAGGGTGATTTGCTCGCGGAAATGATACCGGACGCAAGACAGGTGTCCGGAGCCGACAGCGACGAAGCGAAAGAAGAAGCCTACGAGGCCTTCGCGTCCGGTCAGATTCGCGGCATCGTGACCAAGCCAAAGATCGGAGCATGGGGTCTGAACTGGCAGCACTGTGCGCACGTCGTCTCGTTTGTTTCTCATAGCTACGAGCAGTACTACCAAGCGGTGCGGAGGTGCTGGCGCTTCGGGCAGACGCGGGAGGTTGTCGTGGACCTGATTGCGGCCGAGGGAGAACGCGGAGTCAAGGAAAATCTACGCCGCAAGGGGGCCGCTGCGGATCGAATGTTTACCGCACTGGTCGCACACATGAACGACGCGCGGCGCATCGTACAAGCGAACTCATTCACGAAGCCCCTAGAGGCTCCAGCATGGCTATAGCGGATCAAGTGATTACGGATCGCTATGCGGCCTATCTTGGCGACTGCATCGAAGTGCTGCCGCAGTTCCCGGAAGGAAGCGTGCATCTGTCGATCTACTCGCCTCCGTTCGCTGGCCTGTACCACTACAGCAGCAGCGAGCGCGACCTCTCCAATTGCCGCAGCTACGCCGAATTCTTCGAGCACTACGAGTTCGTGGTCCGTGAGTTATTCCGTCTGACGATGCTCGGCCGGATGACGGCGGTGCATTGCATGGACGTTCCGAGTGGAAACACGGGGCTGGACTATCTCATGGACTTCCCGGGAGACATCATCCGACTCCATCACAAGCTCGGCTGGCGGTACGTGGCTCGCTACCACGTCTGGAAAGAGCCGCTGACGGTTCGGAACCGGACCATGACGAAGGCGTTGGCGCATCAGTCCATCGTCGAGGACTCATCGCGTTGCACCGTGGCGAGCGCGGATTACCTGTTGGTATTCCGGCGCAAGGGCGAGAACCCCGTACCGATTGAGCATCCGCTCGGGTTGACCGAGTACGCTGGTGAGCGGCGGATGCCAGCAGACGTTTTGTCGTTCAAGAACTGGAAGGGGAAGCAGATCGAGAACCGCTATTCACACTGGATTTGGAGGCAGTATGCCTCTGCCTTCTGGGATGACGTGCGGCTTGATCGCGTGTTGCCGCACAGAGCTCCGAATCGCAAGAAGTTGGAAGAGCAAGACGAGAAGCATGTGCATCCTCTCCAGCTTGACGTGATCGATCGCGCGCTCGTGCTCTGGTCGAACCCGGGCGAAACGGTGCTGACGCCATTCATGGGGGTTGGTTCGGAGGTCTACGCTGCGGTCGGGGCTGGTCGCCGCGCGATCGGGGTCGAGCTGAAGAGATCGTATTGGATTCAGGCAGTACGAAATCTCGAATCTATCGGAAGGCAGCAGACGCAGGAGACGCTATCGCTCGGCGATCTCGTGCTGCATTCAGTTGATCCTTGCGGACCAGATTTACTGCGTACTCTTCCCGTGAATGACACGAACGACAGAGCGTTTTCAGATTCCGAAGTGCATGACTCCGAGAGTAGCGAAACGGGCTGACATGATGAACCTGAATCCTATCGTCGCCACCGCATGTCACGCACAAGTCGCCGTCGCGCAGCAGCGCTTTGCGACGTTGTGTTTGCCAAGTGCCGATGTATGGTCTGGTTTTTCCGCCGCGCCAGAAATGGCTGTTGACCCCGCGACGGGAAGTGGAAAAACGGAGCCTGCGACACGCTTCAGAACAGCAGACTCGCGTCGTTGCCTTCTGTTCAATGAAGGTTCGCTTGCACATCACGCATGCGCGAATCTCTTGATGTCCATTACCCCAACGCGCCTTGAAGTAGCAGCGAGCCGAACAATATCTAGGATCACTCCTGACGATCGCGGATCGACACGTATAAAAGGCATCTCGACAACAACGACAGACCCTCGTTTCTCCGGTGCGTTTCCTCCCGGTCAGGCCGTGTGTCCCGAAGTTCCAAGGGCGCCTTTTCTTGGGATTCATCACCATACGGTATCACTAAAGGCGAGCTACTACCACCAGGCCGTCGCGAATCTCGATGATGCCGTGCGGCACGTCGTTGTGGATGGCCAAAGGGAACTCGTTATCGAAGCCAAGGAGGCATGATGTCAAGCAAGAAAAAGCGTACATCGGCCGGGGTCAATCGAACCCCGTCGAACTTGAGGAACTTCGAGAAGGAGAGCCTCGATCAGAAGGACCGGTTCAAGCTGGGCCTGGAGGCGGCGAAACTGCGGCTCGACGCCGACGCACGCGAGACGAGGCTGAGCGCGAACGGCTCGGCCGAGCGGAAGCGCATCAAGGAACTCCGCGCCCAAGCTCGCGACAAGGAGCAAGAGAACGTGGCCGGGTATCGTCTTATCCCGGCCCCGAGCCTCTTCAGCGACAAGGCCAAGCAAGCGCGCGGCGAGAAACGCGCCGGCAACGGGAAGGGCGCGCAGACCGACAAGAAGGACGACATAGCGCGTGCTGGGGCAGCCGACGCCGCAACCGCTGCGAACTGATGGCAAGTCCGGCCCTCTCGGAGCCAACATGGGAGGTACTGTACGCGATCACCATCCTGGGCGAACCGATCCCGAAGGGTTCGATGAAGGGCTTCCCGATCCGGCGGGGGAGCGGCAAAATGGGAGTCGTGCTCACGAACGCGAACCCAAGGACACGAGGATTCGAGGAGGCGATCGCTCAAGAGGCGTTCTTGGCTCGCGGCCACAACACCATGATCGAGGAGCCAGTATTCCTCGCCATGAAGTTTTTCTTGCCGCGTCCAAAGAGCGCTCCAAGGTGGGTGATCGTCCCGGCCGTTGCCAGGAACGACGCGGACAAATTACAGCGGACGCTTTTCGACGGGCTGAAGAAGGGCGGCATCTATCGGGACGACGGGCAGGTAGTCGCGGGCACCTTCGAGAAGCTCTTCGCCGGTGGCTGGGGCGATCCGATGGGAGCCTCAGGAATCCCCCGTGTCTGGATCGAGCTCCGCAGACTCTGCTCTTGACGTGGCGTTGCGGGGGCGTAAACTCGCGTCAAGTTGCGATTTCCTCCCGTCCACGTCCTCCTGTTGTGGGGCGGCGCCTTGGGCCTGCTCGCAACGGCGATTCTTGTACTCCGTGCCGGTCGATGGTGAGCGCAGCCGATCGGAGGCTGACCTGATGCGACGGTTACTTGCGGTGGTGTTGTGTCTGTTGGCGTTGCCGGCTAGCGCCGCTGATGTAGTCGATCGCGTGCAGGTCGCGCGGCTCGAGCGCCAGGCTGACGGCCGACCTGTGTACTTGGCGAGCTTGGCTCCGATGCCGCTCGCGTTGCCGCTGTTCCAGGTCAGCGGTTACACGCGGGCAAGCGGTGGCGGCATCACCCCCGGCACCACGACGGTCACAGGCGGCACCAACGGCGGTGTGCTGTTCGAGGCGTCCGATCTAGTCCAGACCGACGCCGACTTCACCTACATCTCAGACGTTTTGCTTTTGGGCTCTGCCGGCGCGGGAACGAACGCGCTTGAGTGGCAGAAGACGATGACCGGTGCGGTCGGCGACAACTTTCTACGGGTGACAGGGACGACTCCGGCAACGCTGACCGCGACCACCAAGGCGGTGGATTTTCAGGTCACCGGCGCTGGGTCAAGTGTCCAGGAACTCCACATGATTTCCGGGCAGTTTCTGGCGGGTTACACCGGCACAGGAAAATCGGTGGGCTTGTTCATCAGCAATCGTGGTGCGGCAGCCAACACTTACGGCATCGTCGGATGGAAGTACGACAACAGTGGATCTGGTGCCGGTGTAGTTGGAGCATCCCAGGGCGCCACGAATCAAGTCGGCGTCTACGCTGTTTCCGGATCGACACTTGAAGCGCTTCCCGCATTTCCGACCGTTACCGGAGCCCTGGTTGCGAACAACTCGGCACTGACCGACAACATCTTCGTCGGACTGGACAACGGCGCCGCAGTCTTCACGATTGCGGATGGTGGGCTGGTAACCGCGACCAACTTCATCAGGATCTCTGGCGGTGAACTAGCCCTCAACGCCGACTACACCAACCTGACCGCCGTCATGTCGAACACCGCGCTCTCTGCCACGCTAGTCTCGGGACGCACCTACAGTTTCACAGCGGCGCTGTTCTTCGCCAACTCCACCGCCGCTGACGGCTTTCTGCTCGACTTCAATGGCGGGACCGCGACCGTGACCAACTTCCGTGCTCACTGCGATGCGGTAAACGCGGCAGGCGCCAATCTGGTCTTCACCAACGCTGCCTCGGTCGCCCTGGACACCGACATGGACGTGACGCTGGCGTTGACGACGCAAGCCCTGATGACCTGCCAAGGGACGTTTGTGCCGTCCGGCGCTGGAACGTTCATCCTCCGCGCGGCGGAGAAGGTTGACGGTGGTGGCACTCTCACGATCTATCGCGGCGGCTGGCTCAACATCCGCGACGCCAACCCGCTATAAACATGACCCGCCGAGTCGTCGCGTTCGCATTCGCTCTGTTGATGGGACTGGTCTGCGTCGCCACCCCGCAGACTGGGCACTACGACTGGTATCGGATGAGTACGGCTGACGCCTCCGGTGCCTGCATTCCCTACATCGACGGTATCTGGGTCAACTACGTCAGCGGGGCTCGCTGGTACTGTGATGGGGCGACTTGGCAAGCGGTTGCCGCCGGTGCCCCTGCCGACGCAACCTACTTGACGCAGACGGCGAATGGGACCCTGAGTGCCGAGCAGGCGATGGGCTTGCTTGCTACCGGCATCGTCATCAACACCACCACGAGCGGTGTGCAGTCCATCTACACGGGCGTGGCCTGCACCAATCAGGTCATCGAGGACCTGTCCGTGTCTGGTGCGGGCACTTGCTCGTCTATTGGGACAGCCTTCGTCACAGATGACGCCATCACCTTCGCCAAGCTCCAGAACATCTCGGTTACGTCTCGCCTGCTTGGGCGCATCACGGCAGGTGCTGGTGACACTGAGGAGCTGACGGGCACGCAGGCCACCACCCTCCTGGACGCGTTCACTAGCACGCTGAAGGGGCTCGCCCCCTCCAGTGGCGGCGGTACCACCAACTTCCTCCGGGCCGATGGCCTGTGGGCAGCGCCCCCCGCTGGTGGATCTCCGCCAACCGGCACCGGCTTCCGTCACATCACAGCCGGCGTCGAGGACGCGGCGTCCAAGCTCGTAGACACCGCCGACGTTAACAACAGCCAGATCACCTACGCCAAGATCCAGAACGTCAGCGTGACCGATCGTCTGCTGGGCCGCGATACCGCTGGAGCGGGGGTTATCGAGGAGATCACCCCTGCCGCTGCCCTGACGCTGCTCGGCGCCTTCTCCAGCACGAACATCCAGTCCTTCACCACTCCCGGCGCCAACACCTACACCCCGACAGCCGGGATGAAGTACGTGATCGTGGTGACCACAGGTGCGGGTGGGGGAGGCGGTGGAGCCGACGTGACCGGCGCTGCGGATGCCGGCAACGGCGCAGGTGGTGGTGCGGGCGGGACCGCTGTCGAGTTCTTCTCCGCAGCTACGATTGGCGGGAGCCAGGTCTGCACAGTTGGCACAGGCGGCCTCGCTGGCACAGCTACAGGCGGCACCGGTGGCACCGGCGGCAACACGACTTTCGGCGCTCTGCACACAGGTGTCGGTGGGACGGGTGGTGCAAGCGCCGCCGCCTCGACACGCAACGTTCAGGTGTCGGCAGGTGGCGCTGGAGGCGTCCCTACGGGCGGCAGCCTCAACGTCACTGGGGGCACAGGACATGACGGTCTTGCCGCTTTGACCATTGACGCCACCGATGCTAACGAGATCGCCTTCGCTCGGGGTGGCCAGGGAGGCGCATCCTGGTGGGGCGGCGGCGGCCGGGGAGGGTCGAACGCTCAAGACGGCACAGCCGCTGACTCGACGGCGGGTTCCCAGGCGGGGTCAGCGGGCGCGGCTCACGGCTCAGGCGGCGGCGGCGGGGCGGTGCTCAATACTGCAACCGGAGTCACTGGCGGTGCGGGCGCGAATGGCGTCTGCATGGTCGTCGAGTTGATGTAAAGGAGATTTCATGAAGCGTACGGTCTTTCTCACCCTCGTGATGCTGGCGGCACTCCTTTGGTGGCAGGTATCCTACCGGTCCGCCCAGGCGGTCAGCTTCACCATGGACCTGACCGGTGGGCAGATCAACACCATCCAGTGGAAGTGGAACCGCGTGGACCCCACCCACACCACCTACGCCACCGGCCAGCTCTTCGCTGCCGCGCAGTTCGACAGCATGATCCAGGAGTGGCAGAACCAGCGAGCGAAGGAGCACGAAGGCGTTGCTCCCGGCTGCATCCTCTGGAACGCCGCCAGCCAAGCGACCAAGGACCTCGCCTGCGCCGCTGCTGGTGAGTCGGCTGGGTGTACGCGGCCCGGTTGCTGATGCCCGATTCGCGCCAAAGGATTTTGTGATTGCCAGAGAACATCCTGGATTTCGTCAAGTCGGCAGAGATCCTGAGACTGGTGTTACTGATCCTTTTGGGAGCGATTGCTGCTCCCGTGGCGACGATCTACCTGCTGCGGCGCCACAATGGTCTCGGTCGTTCGGACAAGCCGGCGAACGGTGGAGGAGCACAGAACCAACGCCTCGTTGCCTTGGAGGCATGGCGAGTGGAGCGGGACCGGCTTACCCACGAAGGATTCCAACGGCTTGCAAGCGTGGAGAGCGACGTGGCTAGCCTGAAGGACGAGTTCGTGCGGACACACGAGCGTCTAGAGAAGCGCATGGAGACCGAGCACGAGAAGACCCGGCGTCGTGTCGAGGAACTGGCGGAGGCCGTCGCAGCTCGTGCGACTTCGTTGACCGGCGAGTTTCGGCTGTTGCGTGAGGCGTTGAAGGTGGCGCCGAAGTGAGGGAGGCGGTTCTGATAAAAAGACTAGCCATTGCCATTGTCCTGCTCACGACCCTGGTCACAGGGTGCGGTTACATTGCCGGGATCTTCTGGAACGACCCAAAGCCAGCGAGATCAAGCCCAAGCCCAAGCCCGTCGCCGAGCGCGACCCTTGAGCCGGTGAAGTGAAGCAGCACGGCGACCATGTTGGTGATGCCAACAAAATGGTCCCGGCCGTAATCCTGGGACACTCGAATGACTCGACGCCAACCGAGCGACACCGTGTGAAGCAGCACGCGGAGAAGATCATGGCGAGCCTCGCGGTAGCGGGCATCATCGGCCTCTTCAGCCTGTGGGCTCGCGTCGTGGCGCTCGAAGTCGAAGTTCGAAACCTCAAGGATACCGGTCGCTGGTTCCACGGGGACGCCGGCCCGGAACAGAGGCGCTGATGTATTGCCAGTGCTGCCGGCGGCAGATCGATGGCACGTCGGCGGCGTGTGTGACTTGCGGATATGGACTCTACTGCGGGTGCGGCTTCAAGGTTTTGTGCGGGTGCGGTGCGCGGTATGAGCACCGCTGCCACTATACGATTACAGCGGATGTCACGGCCACCACGGCTGTCGTGCTCCGAGGGCGCTGATGTCCTCCGAAGGAAAGCACTTGCTGCGCGATGAGGACGGCCCGATCTTCGACACGAGCCTTGGTGTCCTTTTCCAGCGTGGTCCTCACGGCTGCGTCAAGATCGCGATGGGTGGGACAACGAACGAGATCGGTCCCGGCGTGTGGGCGGCGGTCGTCGCCAGCATGAGCGAGCGCGGGGAGACGCCGGAGACGCTAGACGTGGCCCTGAGCTTCCACCGGAGGCGGGAGTGATCCGATTCGTAGACACGGTGAACTGGCGCGGCGTCCTGCCCGAAACCCTGCTCGCTCTCACCATCGCCAACGAGATCTATACGGCCGCTGGCCTAGACCTCTGGATCACTTCGGTGACTGATGGTCAGCACGCTGCTGGCCCCACCCACATCCTCGGAGCAGCCGTTGACATTCGCACTCATGGCGTACCCCGTGAGAGCCTAGACAATCTTGTAGAGACGATTGGTCGCCGTCTCGGCCCACAGTTCGACGTGGTACTAGAGTCAAGAGACGGGATGAACGAGCATCTACACATCGAGTTCGATCCACGCAAAAAGATAGAATTGTAGTGAGGAGTTTGAAATGCCCGACAAGATGACCTCCCTTCGCGGACCCGGCCTCGCGGTGATCTATCACCCCTGGTTCAAGGGCAACCCCGAGGAGAACCGCAAGCCCGGCGAGTCCTGCTTCCAGGAGCAGAAGGACGTGGAAGACGGCAAGCGACCGCTTCCGAGCGGTGCGCGCTTCATCCTCGACCTGGACAATGAGCCCCAAGGCAGTGAGCCGATTTACTGGCCTGCATGGGTCTTTCGTCTCTACGATGACTTGGGCAAGCTGCGTGCTGAGCAGACCGTCACGCGCGAGGACACCGAGGGCACGATCGTGGACGTCCAAGCCCCGGATCGAGAGAGCGGCGTATGGCAGCGATCGCGCGGCTACCGAGGCATCTTCATCGGCCCGGTGATTGACTTCAAGGGGCGGCTCACCGTCGAGGCCAGCGTCAGAGACAGCGACACCATCATCTCGACGGGCGAGCACGAAGTCTTTCCGTGGGTCAGCAGGCAGTAGCCATGCAACCCGGCCTGATCGAGATTCCATCCCCGGACATTCCAGGGCAGAAGCTCAGGAAGTTCGACGTCGCCGCGATTGCGAAGATGATCGATGAAGCCGTCGCGACCATTCCCGAGGGTAAACACGCCTCGGCCATCGCCTATGTGGACGTGATCGACAAGCAGGTAAAGCTCGCGGCGATGGCGCGCATCGGGTCGCAGTGGTCGGTGATGGTCTACACCGGCTACGACTGGAAGGACAAGAAGCCAATGGCTGGCGCCGCTGTGCAGTGGGCGTTCTAGAGAAAAGAGGATTCAATGGATTACAGCTTCCAGAAGTCCCTGTTGGCGGCCGGGAAGGATCTCGCGCATTCGCTCGTCGGGGTAGTGGGCGCCGCCGCTCTGGTGTACTTGGGCGACCCGGCGCACTTCGCCGCATTCGTCGACGCGGTGCCGACCGCATACGCGGTCCCCGTTGGCTTGGCGCTCAGCGCACTTGCCGCCTTTTTCCGCAACCTCGCGAAGAACTACAATCGGTAGAGCAGAAGGAGAGACGAACATGCAGAAGCTAATGCGGCTGTCACTCATGGTGCTGGCGCCGGCTGTGGCGATGCCTGCGTGGGCGCAGTCGAGCGACTGCGGCAAGTTGCAGGGTTCCGCGTCGATCCTGGTCCCCTTCGCGTCCGAGTCGATTACCATCTCGAGCACCGCGCTCGGCTTCACGATGGCGACGGCTTTCCCCGCCGCCGGCAACGGAGCTCAGCAGGCGTGCGTGACCGTGGCGGTGGACAGCGTGCGCTACTGGCCGGACGGCACGATTCCATCAGCGACGGTAGGTCACATCGCCGACTCGGGCAGCTCGTTCTCGGTAGGGGTCACCAGCCTGCGCGCCATCAGATTCATTCGCGTGACGACCGACGCCATCTTGAGCGTCACCTACATGCGGCCGTCGCAGTAAGGACGCTCACGAATGAAGGAGCGAGTCATGCGAACACGGCGGGCCGTGCATCGTCGCGCCCTGCTTCGGGCTGGCCGGCGTCATCAGCGCCGTCGCAGGATGGGGCGAGCGCTCTTGATCGCTCTGGCCGTACTTCTAGCGCGCGCCTAGAGGATCCCCTTGCCCTGGAGCGCCGCCACGATCCGAGCCGCCTACGCCAAGCTGAGCGGGCGCAGGCTCACAGGTGGAGCCAAGGGCATGTCCACGGCCTTCGCGCATCAGGCCATCGCAGAAGGCGTCAAGGGGCGCAAGGCCAAGAAGCGCAAGCGGCGCGAGGGTTGAGTTGCATGATGCTCAAGGGCAAGCAGACCCTGAAGGCCATGCGGCGGCGCTCGGACCGTGTGCTGATGCTGCCTGAGCACTCGATGCCGGTATTCCCTTCCCCGGCCGCATCCCTGAAGGCTGCACGGCGACGCCTGGACTGGGACTACGTACTGCTCGTGGATGGGGGCGTGCTGACGCGCTCCGGCTATCGAGCGGCGCTCCCGAGGCCACACGAAGGCTAATGCCAAGACATCCGAAGGCGAGTGCGTGACGCTCAACCCATGCAGCAAAGGGACCAAAAGGTTGCTCGTGACAAGCGGGGCCGCATTCACCGGGGAGGCATGCCAAAGGGTCACAAGGTCGCCAACACCCTGTCGAAGGAGATGGCGCGCGAGGCCTTGCGCCAGATCGTCACTCGCCACATGGAGGAGATGACGGAGGCCCAGGTGGCCGCAGCGAAGGGTCTGAAGTACCTCATGGCGCGCAACAAGCGCGGGGGCGAATTCAAGCCAGTGACTCGTGAGCAGATTGAGGGCGGCATCCTCAAGCGAGAGGATACGATCATCGAGGTCTGGGACAAGCAGCCTTCCACGCCGGCCTTTATAGGTCTGATGGATCGTGCCCTTGACAAGCCCAAGGAACAAGAGCAGACCATCAACCTTCAGGTGACCGATTTAGACCCGCGGATCGAGGCCGGAAGGAAACGCGTTGCCGGCGCTCGCTCCAGCAAGTAACGCCGACGAGCGCCTGAGAGACTTCATGGGCGAGCTGGCCCTAGATCCCCTAGCCTTCGTCCTCGGTGCCTACGCTTGGGGCGAGCCTGGGGCCTTGCAGGACGAAACAGGGCCTGACGAGTGGCAGCGCCAATTCCTGGCGGACCTTGGCGAAGAGGTGCGGAGGAACGCATTCGATGGGACTACACCAGTGGCGCCGATCCGTCGAGCGGTAGCGTCAGGACATGGAGTCGGTAAGAGCACGGCCGCCGCATGGCTCGTGGACTGGATTATGAGCACGCGGCCAGGAGCACGAGGTACGGTCACAGCCATGACCTTCCCGCAGCTCGAGACCAAGACGTGGCCGGCGATCCAGCATTGGACGTCGCTGTGCCTGACGTCGCATTGGTTCGAAGTCAGCTCAAGCTTGATGTATCGCAAGGGCGCCCGGGCGACTTGGTTTTGCGCGCCGCAGACGAGCAAGGAGGAGAACGCGCAGGCGTTCGCTGGCCAGCACGCGCGGACCAGCACGAGTTTCTACATCTTTGACGAGGATTCCGAGATCGGCGGCGCCGTGCACGAGGTGGCCGAGGGAGGCTTGTCGGACGGCGAGCCCATGATCTTCCTCTTCGGCAACCCTACGAAGCGAAGTGGCAACTTCTACGACGCTTGCTTCGGCGCGCATCGGAGGCGCTGGCACGCGATCTCGATCGACTCGCGGACAAGCCGATTCACGAACAAGGAGACGATCGCCGAGTGGGCGCAGGTGTACGGTGAGGATAGCGATTGGTTCCGCGTCCGTGTCCGCGGTCTGCCACCCGCGGCGTCGGAGGTTCAGTACATCGACTCCGAACGCATCCTCGAAGCGCAGAGGCGGCAAGTAGTGGTCTTGCCGGACGAGGCGCTCGTGGCGGGTTGCGATCTTGCCTGGGGCGGGAGCGATGATAACGTGATCCGGTTCCGGCGTGGATTGGACGCGCGGTCAATCCCCTTGATCCGAATCAAGGGGGAGTTCACGCGCGACCCACAGGTGCTCGTGAATCGCTTGGGCGATGTCTTGACGCGGGAGTATGATGGCCGTCAAGTGGCGATGCTGTTCCTCGACTCCGCGGGCATCGCCGGGCCGATCGGGGCGCGCTTGCGTGCCTTGGGTCATCGGAACGTCCAGGAGGTCAACTTCGGTGCCCACAGTCCAGACGTGAAGTTCCGCTTCATGCGTGATTACATGTGGGGTGCGATGAAGGAGTGGTTGCTCGCCGGAGCGATTGACCGTGACGCGCAGCTCGAGGCGGATCTCATGGGTCCGGGAGTGCGATCGGACGCGCAGCAGCGCGTGTGGCTGGAGTCGAAGGAGGACATGAAGAAGCGCGGCGTCGATTCTCCGGATGACGGCGACGCCTTGGCTTTGACGTTCGCGGCGCCGGTAGGGGTGCCGAAGAAGCCCCGCGTTCACGTCCAGCAGCCGCGCTCGTGGATGGGGGTCTAGTGGCGCGCAACCTGAAATCAATTCAATTTCGTGCTGACTTCGAGATCGCGATTCAGAAACACTGGACGGCCCGTACTGGCGCAGAGATCCAGCTGCCGACAGAACACCACGGGCGCCGATTGATGGGGAGCGTACTACGCCGAATCGCGACAGCGATAGAGAGCGGTGAGAACGGCGAGAAGCTCGGCCTTGGCGCCGGATTCTACGAGCGCCCCGGTTTGTGGATCGTCAAGGTTCGAAAGGCGTAGGCGATGCCCTACGCAGCGAACGCGAAGGACCAGGCGCTACTCGACGAGATCCAGCGCAACCTCAAGTACGCCTGGGAGGCCGAGTCCGAGCAAAGACAACGTGAGCTCGCGGACCTAGAATTCCGCGTCGAGCAGTGGGACGAGGACGCGAAGCGAGCCAGGCAGGGCAGCCAAAGCGACGGCGCGCCTCCCGCACGGCCGATGCTTCAGATCCCGAAGCTCGAGCAACCCCTCGCGCAGATCGACGCGCAATACCGGAACGCGCACCTCGGTGTCCAGGTCCATCCTCGCAACGAGCTGTCCAGCAAGGAGACTGCGCAGGTTCTCCAGGATCTCTACCGGCGGATCGAGCAGGATTCCGGGGCAGACGGCGTGCGCTGGTGGGCGTATGACCGAGCCAAGCAGTGTGGCTCAGGCGCATATCGGATCGTGGCCGAGTACGACGACGACACCACGGACCCCTTCGACCAGAAGCTCTCGATCCGGAGGATCTACGATCAGTCGCTCGTGTTCTTCGATCCGTCGTGTGAGCGCGCCGATAGGTTGGACGGCCGCTTCGCGTTCATCCTGACCTGGATTCCGGTTGAGTCGTTCAAGGAACAATGGCCGAACGCCGAAGTGGATTACGCGGACGAGGCGACGTTCAACGATCTCGACATCGGGCAGATCCAAGAGCCTCGGTGGGTTCGCCAAGATGGCAAGCGGCGCGGCGTTCTTGTGGCCGAGTACTACCGGCGCGTTCAGAACGAACGAAACTACGTGACCTTCCAGGACGGCAGCCACGGCTATGAAGACGAAGCCGGGAAGCGCGTGCCGAACGCGGAAGGGCCGAGCCGGAAGCGTTCCACGTGGAACGTCGAGATCTACCATGCCACCGCATTCGAGTTGCTCGCGTCGTCGGTATGGGGAGGAAGGCACATCCCGCTCGTTCCCACGGTGGGCAAGGAGCTTCAGCCGTGGGATGGGGAGCGGCGCCACGAGGGCGTCATCCGCATGGCGAAGGATGCCGTACAGGGCTACAACTACTCGGTGACCTCGGCGATTGAGGCCGTGTCCGGCGCTCCGCGGGCGCCGATCGTCGGCTTCGCCGGTCAGTTCGAGGGCCATGAGGCGAAGTGGGACACGATCAACACACGCCTATGGTCCTACTTGGAAGTCAACCCGGTCACTGTTGACGGCAAGCCCGCACCGTTCCCGCAGCGGATGCAGGTTGACATGGGCGCACTCGCCGCCGCGATGCAGCTCGCTCAGCAGTTCGACCAAGACGTCCAGTCGAGTACCGGCGTCTTTGATCCGGCAATGGGCCGGCTGTCGAAAAAGGAGCGCAGCGGCATCGCGATCGAGCGGTTGCAAGCTCAGACCGAATCCGGGACGAGCGTCTACCTCTACAACATGGCGACGTACACGCTGCCGGCCGAGGCCACGATCATCCTCGATGTGATCCCCTACTACTACGATCGGCCGGGGCGCGTGGCGCAGGTGTTGGACGCCGAGGACCGCACCCGCCCCGTGATGCTTGGCGCCCCATTCCGGATGGACGATCAGACGGGTATGCCGATGCGTGCCGAGGGTTGGGAGCCTGGGATGCCGGCTCCGGAGGGGTCGAAGTTCTACGACTTCTCCAAGGGCGCCTACGGCGTCCAGGTGACGATTGGCAAGAGCTTCGCCTCGAGGCAGCAGCAGGGCGGCGAGCAGCTCGGACAGGTGATCCAGTCCGACCCGGCCTTGATGATGGCATTCGGGGACATCTGGGCTCGGTTCCTCGACATACCTGGCAGCCCTGAGATCGCGGAGCGCCTCCTGAAGTTGATCGAGAAGGCACACCCCGGCTTGACGAAGAAGGAAGGGGAGCAGGAGACGCCGACACAACTCAAGGCACGGCTACAGGCTCAGGAGGGGCAACTCCAGCAGATGCAGCAGATGCTTCAGCAGGCGACTCAGACGCTCGAGACCAAGGCTGCCGAACAGAAGGCGATGCTCGCGAAGACCGAGATGGACAACTCCGCGCGCCAGGCCATGACGGAGCAGAACAACCAGACGAAGCTCCTGTTGGAACGCATGGCCGAGCAGTCGGCCTTGGTCATCGAGATGCTGAAGCAACGCGGCAAGATCGAGGAACTGAAGCACGACAAGGCTCTCGCGCGGGTTAACTTCGCCCGGGGCGAAGTGGACGCTATTCATGGAGACGAGCGGGAGGACATGGCGATGGATCGGGAGGACGAGCGCTCCGAGGCCGAACGTGCCCGAGCGCAGGCGGACGGGGACCGCGGCGAATGAGTGATTCATCCCTCGCCGACGTGGTGACCTTTGACGCCCTGAACCCAAGCGCTCTCAACGTTGTGGCGCGTAATGCCGTCTGGGTCCAGGTGATTGAAGAGTGGCCGCAGCGGCGAAGACGCCCACGCAAGCAGATCGACAGCATCACCGCCAACAACTTGACGCTTCAGCATTCACCCGCCGGGAGCAATCACATTGTGGTCCTCAACGCAACGTCGGCCATCAACTTGACGGTGCCGACTCCCACCAAGGACATGGACCGCGACAGGCTCACGATCATTGGCAATGGCAAGGCGGCACACACGGTCGTGTTCACGGGTGGCTTCGTTGCCCGCTTTGATCTCATGGCGCGCGCGTGAGCGGCGTCAGCGTGTCGAAGGACCGGCTCCGTGAAATGCTCCAGTCGGACCGAGAGGAACGTGATGCCATCGGGCATCACAGTGAGAAGCTCGCGGAACACACCGCCAGAATCCGCGAGATCAACATACGGCTCGACAAGCTGGAGCCGCGGATGGAGATGCTCGAAACGTGGCACGCGGTGTTTTCCAGGGTGAACGTCTGGAGGCGGCTGAAGTGGCTTCTGAGCGGCAGATAGCCCCGCGGCGCGGTCGGCCTCCCCTCCCGGACACGGAACGCGCATCGGAAGTGATTTCGGTACACCTGACGCAAGAGTTGGCAGATCAGGTCTATCGCACGGCGTTCCACGCGCAGCAGTCCGCCGGGGCCATCATTCGCTTGGCGCTCCGACGCTTTTTCGCGAGTAGCAATAATCAACCGGCCGCCTGAACTGCGGTAGCGTCTAGCCAATGGTCTTGACCACCGGCTACGCCACCGTCACGCACGATGGCTACACGGTCGACAGCAACCGCGCCACCGAGGCTGAGATCCGCACAGCGATTGGCGCTCCGTCCGTAGAAGAGGAGAAAGCGAAGGCTGCTGCCACTCTCGGTAAAGAGGGCGGCAAGAAGTCTGCGGAGGCGCGGAGGCAGCGGGCCGCAGAGGACCAGGGCGGAGAATCTGACGACTCCGGCAAGGACGACAAGCCGCCAGAGACAAAGAAGACCGCGCCGGCAGTGGGCGCCGGGGCAGCGGCGGCGGGGGCGGCAGACGAGGGCGCGAAGGAAGACGAATCGAAAGAGGGCGCCGAATCGAAGCCCTCGAAGAAGGGCAGTCCTCGCCATGATCCCGAGGCCCGGAAGGCGCAGATCGCCGGCGAGATCCGCGAGCTCACGGAAAAGCGGCGTCGCGTGGCGGCCGAAGTCGAGCGCCTCGAGAAACAGAAGACGGCGCCGGGCAAGGACGACGAGGACACCGAGCCGGCCTTCGAGGAGTACGAAACGAAGGGCAAGGACGTAGGCGCGTTCCTGACCGACCATGAGCAGTGGGCGGTTCGCGCTGCGGTCAAGAAGCACGAGACGGAACGCCAGGCGAAGGAACGCCACGAAGCCGCAGTCGCTGAAACTAAGCAGTTCATCGGCGACTACGAGAAGCGGATGAACGAGTACGAGGACGAGAACGAAGGCTTCCTTGAGAAGCTCGACCCAGAACTGACCGCGATCCCGCCCGCGCGCGTGATGCCGCCGGATCAACGTCAGCTCGTGAATTACCTTGTCGAAGAGATCATCTCCTCGGAGCATGCGCCTCAGTTGTGGGCGCACTTCTCGGAGAAGCCAAAGGAATTTCAGCGCCTCGCGACGCTGCACCCGCGCACGATGTTGCGCGAGATCGCGAAACTAGACGTGACGTTCTCGGATCCGGAGGCTGCTGCCACCGCTGGCAAACCAGCGCCGAAGGTACCCGAGAGCAGCAAAGCGGCGCCCCCCCTGCCGCCAGTCAGGGGAACGCCCAAAGTCGCCGATCTAGAACCGGCAGCCGATGATCCTGATTACGACAAGCACTTCCGGTTCTACAACAGCCGCGACGCACGAAGGATAGCGGCTTCGGCGAGATAACGCGGGGGCAGTAGCCCGCGGGGTTGATACATGGCGAACACCTTCCAGAATCCCCTCTGGTATCTGAAGGAGATCGGACGGGGCTACGAAAACAGCCTGCGCTTCCTGGCGAACGTGAAGAAGCAGTTCGGCCAGGACCCGCTCTTCTCGGTCATGGGCGCGAAAATCGGGAACACGGTCAACTACCGGCTTCCGCCTCTGTACCTGGTGAGCGACGGCGCGGCGTTGGATGCGCAGAACATCCAGAACCGTAGCGTTGCGATCACCTTGACGAACCAGAAGCACGTGGACATGACTGTCTCCACATGGGAGGAAACGACCGAGCTCGACACGGCTGAGCGCGAGACGAAGGCGGCCGGTGATGCTCTCGCGTCGGTCATCGACAACCTGGCGTTCGCCGCCGTGTTCCGCGACATCTACAACTTCTCCGGGACGCTGGGTACCACGCCGACCGCCGTGGCGACATATGCCACGGCAGGACGCATGCTCACGGATCTCGGCGTCCCGCGCGGCCGACGCATGGCCGTGCTCGATCCGGAGGCTGCAAGCCAGATCGCGCAGACCGTGCAAACGTTCTTCCATCCGGGGCCGGTCCAGGATCGCAACTACACCGACGGCTACCTGGGCGGAAAGCAGCTCGGCATCGACGAGTGGTACGAGGACCAGAACCGGCCCCTGTTCACGTCAGGTGTCGCGACCGGCGCATCGACGCCGCTCGTCAACGGGGCCGCCCAGACCGGCGCGAACATGATCACCGACGGCTGGTCGGGCCTGACATACGTCAAGGGCGACACCATCACGTTGGGCGGCGTGTTCTCGGTCAACCCGCTCAGTAAGGTGAGCACGGGGAGGCTACAGCGGTTCGCGCTCACCGCCGGTGGTACCGATACGGCGGGCGACGCGACGTTGCCGATCACTCCGTCAATCGTCACTTCCGGCGCCTACCAGAACGTCAGTGTTAGCCCGGCGAACAACGCCGTGGTCACGTACTGGAGCATGGCCGCCGGTGGAACGCTGGCCGCGACAAACCATCCGACCGGCATGGTCTTCGATGCCGCGAGCGCATTCGGCTTCGTGACGGCGCCACTCGCGAAGCCCAACGGCGGCGCCAACGTGGAGCGGATCTCGAGCCCCGCCCGAGGAGTAAGCCTTCGTATGGCTCAGCAGTGGAGCGCGCTCACCGACCAGAACATCACGCGCATCGACGCCATCGTCGGCGCTGCCACCCTCGACGCGAGTCGAGCGGTGCGGGTCTAGGGGGGCTCTGATGGCACTTACCAGGAGTACGTTGTCCGCTGCCGTCGCGATCAACGACACGTCGATCACTGTCGCGTCCGCGACCGACTTCACCGCCGGAGACCTAATTCGTATAGATCAGGAGTACATGCAGGTCCAGCAGTCCTACGTCTCCGGGACGGTGATCCCGGTTTTGCGTGGTCGCCTGATGTCAGCCGGTGCTGCCCATGTCATCACTGCGGGCGTCATCGTCGGGACGCAAGCTGACGACTTCGACGCGCCTGGCGCCGGCGTTCCTGGGAATTCGCCTATCGGTGGGCGAGCTCGGTACATCCGGAGCATCACGGCCGACAACTCGACGGTGACGTTGCAGCAGGCGGGAAGCGATCAGGTCTTAATCCTCAACGGAACGGCCGTCATAAACCTGACGGTGCCGATCCCCACCAGTGACATGGACGGCGACATCCTGGTCATCATCGGAAACGGGATCGCAGCACACGTCGTGACCGTCACGGGCGGCGTCGGCGGCGTCGGCGCCACGGCCGACGTCTACACGTTCAGCGCCACGCAGAAGCAGGCGATCCAGCTCATGGCGGCCAACATCACATGGCAAGCGCTCGGTCCATTGGCAACGGCGACGGCCAACGTTTCCGGCCCGAGCCTCGCGTAAGGGAGCGGAGGATCATGAAACTCATCAACCGACTTCGACACTCGCTGCTGTTCGCGGCGCTCCTGTTCGCCGTCTCCCTTGGCCTGGTGCGCGCCGCCGTCAACCGCACGCTGCCGACGTTCACGGCGGACAGCACCTCGGCGTCGACTCCTTCCCGTACCGGCAGCTACGGGGAGGCGTACACGCTCCCGCTCGGCTCGGGCAAGATGTTCAACTACGCCGATGAGGGGGCGTACTACTGCACGTACAACGTGACGGACGGCACGGGCATCGCTGGCCATGCCGCGCCGGTGCAGGCGGATCTGTCGCTGAAGCCTCTCCTGCACATCTACAACGCTCATGCGACCAAGCGCCTCTACATCGATTTCGTGCGCATCCGCATGACGGCGATCGGCGCCGGATCGACCACCACGGACTTCACGGCATGGGCGGACAACAACGGGGCCACCGTCAAGACGTCGGGGGGTACCGTCGCCACGGTCGTCAACGTGTTGCCTGGAGGCCCGGCGGATGGCGACTCGATCGTCACCTTCGGTGCCGTCGTGGCCACGGCCGGGACAGGAGAGCGACGCATCGACCATCAGCGTCTCCGGAGCACGGTGTCGGTGGTCGAGGATCAGTACGTCTTCGGCTTCGGCAACGTCGGTTACGGGCCCCCGACTGGTGGCATCACGATGGCCGGCACGGCGGTCGTAGGCCTCTATGTCCACTTCCCGCCCGTGGTGATTCCTCCGGTCGGAAACTTCAAGCTGTCGAAGTGGGCGACGTCGCAGTCGGGAGCGGATAGCTACGAATATACCGTTTGCTTCGCTCGCAGATAGTCTTGAATGGTGTACAATGGGTGGATGGAAATTCCACTCACGAGAGGTTTCGTGGCGCAAGTAGACGAGGCGGACGCGGCGTTCCTGATGAGATACCGCTGGTATGCCTGTACGCCAAGACGACGCGCTCTTCAGTACACCTATGCGCACGCCGTAGTCGACGGCAGGCGTGTCTACATGCACCGCTTGCTGATGGGCAATCCACCTCAAGAGGTGGACCACATCAATCAAGACACGCTCGATAACAGGCGCGCGAATCTGCGGCTAGTGACCGCCTCGCAGCAGAGGCAAAACTCAGTCGGGCAACCCAACCGCCGCAAGTCTCCTTACAAGGGCGTCTTCTGGTGGAAGAATCCCAAGCTGAGTTTCGGCGGCTACTGGAAAGCGGTCATGCGGCTGAATGGCCGCACATACTACAAGCACTGCAAGACCGAGATCGAAGCCGCGAAGGCGTACAACGAGATGGCGCGGCGGCACTTCGGCGAGTTTGCTCGTCTCAACGTCATCGCGGAAGCATCTTAGGAGGTAACGATGGCCGCAACCAAGGCCGCAATCCCGGCGAGCAACCTCTCGCCCGCCCAGCAGGCCGACGCACTAGAGCGTCAGGCGGCCGAGCTGCGCAAGCCGAAGCCGGTTGAGTTCCCGAAGATGGTGTGCTCGAAGAGCGACAAGGACTTCTTCCTGACATTCAACAGCAGGAAAGAACAGGACGCCGCTGGTCCGGACTTCGCAGACCCCAAGTAGATGGCGAACCTCGTCACCCTGTCGAGCACGACGCTTCCTGCAGCCATCGGCTCGTCTGACGGCGAGATCAGGCTGGCGAGTGCATCGGGTGTCTTGGCCGGCATGAGGCTGTACGTCGACCGCGAAGCGATGACGGTCATTGCCCTTGCCGTCGACCCGTGGGTGAAGGTCAGACGCGGGACGGACGGCACCGGGGGCGCGGCTCACGCCAACGGCGCCACGGCCTGGATCGCCAACGGACACGAGTTGTACACCCGCGATCCGCAAGGCCTGCCGCCCTCGGAGTTGCTCGTGAGTCCGTGGATCAACGTCTTGACCGGGGATCTTTGGTTCGCGCAAGGCGATGTTGTCGGCCCGGACGGAGCGAATCAGAGATGGTGGCAAAAACAGACAGCGACCTATAGCATCGGCGCGCTCGGCGTCCGCATCAAGACACTCGATCCCACCGTATCCACAGTCTAGGGAGGACACATGAACGACCTGCTGGGTCTGATCGACCCTCGGAATGACCCGCCAGCGTACTTGATCCCCTCGTTCAAGTACCCTGACATTTCGCCGTACGGTCAGGAGATGCGGAAGTGGGACACGCCGAAGCGTAACGGCGGCTACAACGCGAACGGGTATGAGGAATTTCCTCAGATGCTGTACAAGGCCCGGCGCCGTGACGGCCAAGGCCCGATCGTCTGCGTCGACCCCAAAGACGAGGCATTCTCTGGGTCAAACCAGACGACGGTTCAGAACGAGGAGGAGCTTCAGCGCGCCCTATCGCAAGGCTGGCGGAAGTCGCCGCAAGAGGCGATGGAGTACGCGGATCGGTTCGACGCCGAGATGGCGCGCGCAGCCGCGCACCGTGGTTTCGAGGACAAGCGCTTGAGCGAGAGGGCTAGGCTCGAGGCCCACGACGCGGACGAAGCGGCGGGACTGGATCATCTGCCGGCGATCCCGGAGAAGCGGCTCGTGAAGAAGCGCCGCGGGCGTCCGCGAAAGACCGCCACTCCCCAGGTGGTCTAGCTTGTGGCGCTCCGCTTGCGAGGGACTCATGGGACATCCCGCCTAGTAATCCTTTGGCGGCTGGCGCTGACCGCGCTGACGGCCGCAGTTCTGACGGTCGATCATGGCCGTTAGCACGGTCGCCGATATCTGCCGAGGTGCCCTCCAGGATCTAGGCGTCCTCGCTGCTGGCCAGGTCATGTCGGCGTCGGACGGAGACCTCGCGCTCGAGCGATTGAACGGCCTTCTTGATCAGTGGGCTGCCGAGCGCCTCGCCATCTACGAGAGCGCCCGAACGACTTGGACTCTCACGCAGGCATCGAGCTTCACGGTCGGGACCGGAGCAACGATCAACGTAGCGCGGCCGGTGTGGGTCGATCACGTCGCGTACCGGGATACGGCCCTCACGACTCCTGTCGAGATCCCGCTTTCGGTATTGACCCAGGATGGCTACGCCGCGTATGCGATGAAGACGTTGACGAATACCTACCCTGCGGCTTGGTACTACGACCACACGTTTTCCGCCAGCGGCTTCGGGGCCTTGTTTCTGCTGCCGATTCCAACCGGTTCGGGGCTCCAAGGAGTTCTCTACAGTCCGAAGCAGGTCGCTCGTTACGCGCTCTTGACCACGGCCTTCAGCCTGCCTCCGGGGTACGAGCGCTTCATCCGCACGAATCTGGCCGTAGAGCTCGCCACTTCTTTCGAGCGTCAGCCGACGCCTTGGCTGCTTGATGCAGCTCGCGAGAGCAAGGGCGTCGTCAAGCGCGCCAACATCCGCCCCGCAGAACTGGCTACCGCACCGGGCGCCTTGATCGGTGGGCGTCGTGGTGGGCGCTGGAATATCTACACCGATAGCTGATGCTGTTCCAGAACTTCTTAGGGCCGAGCAATGTGAACCAAGCTCCGTACTTGGATCAGGAGCGGCTGGTCAACTGGTACCTCGAGGGCGGCCAAGCTCCGGGCTCCGCGTCACCGTGGGCCGCGTGCATGACCCCTGGGGTTACAGTGCTCGCCACGGACATCGCATCTCCAGGTCGCGCCAACTTCTACGAGCCTGCCACCGAACGGCAGTTCGTCGTGCAGGGCTCTCGCTTCAACGAAGTCAGCAGCGGCGGCGTCATCACGAACCGCGGCACGGTGGCAATCGACGGCAACCCAGCGACGATATCCAGCAACGGTCCGATAGGGGGGCAACTGCTCATCACATCCGGCGGCAACGCCTACAGCTTCGTCCTGTCGTCAAGCACATTCGCGGCCATTGCGCTACTCAACGGCATCTCGACGATGGGCGCCGCTCAAGACGGCTACGGGCTCGTCTTCAACGTCCTCACCGGGCGGACGTACTTCTCCTCACTCAACGACTTCACGACCTGGGATCTCACGAACTTCTTCGGACGGAGCAAAGCACCCGATCCGTTGAGGGCGATGACCACCGCAAACGGCTACATCTACCTTCTGGGCGCGGCGACGACGGAGGTCTGGTATAACGCTGGCGAGTTCCCGATTCCCTTTGTGTTCCATCCTTCCGGCCTCATTCAGTACGGCATCGCGGCTGTGTTCTCTGCGGAGATCGCTGGAAACGCGTTGTGGTGGCTTGCCGAGACGGCCAACGGGCAAGGTCGCGTGGTGCGGACGCGCGGTTTCGGTCCCGAGGTCATGAGCAGCTACGCGCTAGCGTTCGCGCTCAACGGTTACTCGACGATCTCTGACGCTATTGGCGACACCTCCGAGGACAGGGGTCATACCTTCTATCATCTGACATTGCCGGGGGCGAACGCGGCGTGGTGCGCTGACGTGGACTTGCCGCCCGCAGTCGCGTGGCATGAGCGCCTGACTTGGATCTCCGAAGACGTGAGATATACGGCGTGGCGGCCGACGTTCCACGCCTTCGCGTTCGGGCAGCACAGAATGCTTGATCGATCATCGGGAGACATCTACGTCATGTCGTCCGACACGTACACCGACGTTCCTACGGCTGCGGGCGTGGCGCGGCCCCTCCGAAGGATGCGCCAGACCCCCGCGATTTTCTCGGAGAACCGCAGGCTCGTTTACCCAGGGCTCGAGGTCGACTTCGAGGTTGGGTTGGGTCTGTCCGGTACGGGGCAAGGGTCAGACCCGCAGGTCATGCTCCAGATGTCAGACGATGGCGGCAAGACTTGGGGCTCCGAGATCTGGACGAGCGCAGGAAAGCTCGGCGAGTATGGGACGCGCGTGCAGTTCAACCGCTTGGGGTCGGCTCGGCGCCGGGTGTTCCGAGTCGTGGTGTCTGATCCGGTCGCGTGGAAGATGATCGGGGCCTACTTGCCCGACTTCGAGCGCGCGAATCCCGGCCTGCGAATTGGGAGGGCCGCATAGATGCCACTGCTTCCTGTTCCGATTCCGACGACGGACGCCTGGGTCCACAAGGACCTCACGCTCTCCGAGATCGCGATCAAGTACCTGACGAACCAGGGCGACGCAACGACAGCCGGCCCCCGAGAGCTCGGAAGCGGCGTCACGCTTACGCTTCAAGGGGCGTCGATCGGATCGACATCGATCTACTCGTCGGCGATTCCGGCGGGCCTGTACCGTATCTCCTACTACGCGCGAATCACGAGAGCCGCTACGACCTCGAGCAGCCTCACGATAGCGTTTGATTGGACAGATGGCGGCGTCGGGCAGACGTTCACCGGGGCGGCGATCACGGGGAACACGACGACGACTTATCAGCAGGCGAGCGTCACGTTCCGATCAGACGGGAATGTGCCGATCACGTACTCGACAACGTACGTGAGCGTCGGGGCGACCTCCATGCAGCATAATTTCTTGCTCGTGCTTGAGCAGCTCAACGCATGAGAACGCGCGTTTTGCCGAAGGAGGAGTGGAGTAAACTGAAGGTCACGGGACTGCCTGAGTTCTGGAAGAAGGTTTTTCCAGACGAAATCGACGTGGTTGTGGTGGAAGACGGAGATCGTCTCATCGCCAGCATCGCGGTTACGCGGGCCGTGTGGCTCGAGGGATTGTGGGTCGACGAGCAACACCGCGGGAATGCGGGCGTGGCGCGGCGACTCATCAACGGGATGTTGGCCTCCGCTCGTCCTTGGTCTGATTTGGCATTCGGCGTCATAGCCCAAGACCACGTTCGCGACATTGCCGAACGGTCTGGCGGCGTGAAGTTGCCCGGCTCTGTCTACGTGTTGCCGTTGTCAAGGAAGGAGGAAGCACGGTGCGCCTGATGCATTACGACATGCACTATGACCACTGGCCCGATCCGGGGACAGCAACGATCGTAGCGGCTGGGCTGGGTGCTGCTGGCGTTCTCGGTAGCGGCGCGCTGGGCAGCCGCTCGGCGAATCGGGCCGCACGACTTCAGTCGCAGTCGACTCGCGAGGCGCTCGATTTCCAGAGGCAACAAGCGGCCGAAGAGAAGGCCCGTCGAGACAAGCAGGACGCGGAACTACTGACCGCGTGGAATGAGCACGTCGCCCGGCGCCGGCCGTACTGGGAGCGCGCGGATCGTCTCATCAGCGGACGAGGGTACACGCCTCGGGCTCGGCCCACGGCGCCGTCGGCAGCTTTCCGCGCGAGGTTCAGCTTCTGATGGCGTTCAAGGCGGAGTTCGGCCATGCGTGCGACGTGCATCGGATCGTCCACGAGGATGCCTCTCCGAAGCTGTCCGCTCGCTTCTGCTCGCTCTGTGGCCACTACATCTGTAACGAGTGTCGGGTATCGTGGGATCGCGTCGAGGCGGCCGGCGTCACCCTGGGCCAGAAGTTCCTTCGGTTGATCGGAAAGGCGGCTTAGTCCAATGGCCGACTGCTTCGAGGTTTACCCTGGCGGCCCGACGTTCACGCCCGATGGCGCTCCTTGCACGCCCGATACCGGGCCAGGCCTAGAAGAGCCGGCCGGCGATCCCGGAGCAGACGAACGGTGCAGGCTGTCCGGTGGCGTCCTCACTGGCGGGGTGTGCGTTCCTGTGCCTGGGGCGCTCCCGGGCGGAGGACCGCCAAGGGGCGATGGTGGCGAAGAAGACGGCGGCTTTGAGGGATGGCCGGTGTTCGGCGGTTCTCGGCGCCCGTCATTCGACATCCCCGGAGCGCCACGCTTCCGCGCGCCTCGCTTCACGGCTCCGACGTTGGAGGAGGCACGCGGCGAGCCGGGCTATGCATTCGCGCGAGAAGAGGGACTCAGGGGCCTGGAGCAGTCCGCGTCAGCTCGGGGCCTGCTCAACACCGGCGGGCTGCCGAAGCAGCTCTTCTCGTGGGCGGACAAGTTCGCCGAGCAGAACTATGGGAACGTCTTCAACCGAAGCCTCTCTGCGTTCGATCGCCTGTATCGCGGCGCTTGGGACGAGTTCCAGCCCCAGCTTGACGAGTGGCGTGTGAGGTCCGGCGCCGGAGTCCGTGCGGGCGAGTTGGGCTTCGCGCGGGAGTGGGAGGAGTACCTCGCCCAGTTGCAGCAATTCCAGTGGATGAACCCGTCGGCCGATGCGATCCTCGGCTATGGAGCGGGCGACTAGAAACCGATGCCCTTCCAAGTTCCGTGGCATCTCCAGCGTGAGCCGTGGCGTAATCCCTACGCGGGGAACATCACGCAGTTGATGATGCGTCAAGGGGAGATCGCTGGGG